>Ga0073936_10004139_pt1 | contig 20289 bp, 11 predicted proteins | sample AliMusrvi5mmetaG_FD_87041 | JGI IMG/M metagenome (GOLD analysis project Ga0073936, IMG submission 87041) | Freshwater lake bacterial and archeal communities from Alinen Mustajarvi, Finland, to study Microbial Dark Matter (Phase II) - Alinen... | ecosystem: Environmental > Aquatic > Freshwater >... | reverse complement strand
GGCATTAGCCGTGCCTACGGCCGCGGCCCAACGACAGGCCTCGCCAAGGTCTTCCCCGCGCAGCAGACGCCATAGCAGCCCGGAGGCGAAGGCATCGCCAGACCCGATCGGATTCACCGCGTTAATCCGCGGGGCTTGAATTCTCCAGAAGTTCCGCCCATCAAACGCGAGCGTAGGCTCCTTGCCGGCTGTGACCACGACGTGCTGGGTGCCGCGTTCGCCCAGCTCTCGCATTGCAGAGATGACGGCAGCTTCGTTCTCAAGCTCGCGCTTCACGGTTGCCGCCAACTCCTGCCGGTTCGGTTTAATCACCTCCGGCCGGGCTTTAAGGGCTTCGATGAGAGCAGGCCCCTGGGCATCCACCACCGAGATGACACCGGCCTTGTGAGCCAGTTGGGTACCCTGAAAATACAAATCCACCGGCACGCCGGGGGTGATGGTTCCTGACATGATGACCGCGCGGCAACCCGCGAGGCGCCGCCGAATAATGGCCATCAGCTTCTCATAGTCGGCGGCAGTTACCGGCCGGCTCTCCTCGACCAATTCGGTGTGGGTGCCGGCGGCTGTATCAAGGATCGTGATACATTGGCGCGTGCGGGAAGCGACCGTCACGAAATCCATCTCGATTCCTTCAGCCGCAAGCAACGTCCGCAATTCCTCCCCGCGGTCCCCACCCAGGAACCCGGTAGCCACTGGGTGCTCGCCCAGCGCCTTCAACACCTTGGCAACGTTAATCGATTTACCCGCAGCGCCATCGAGGGTCGTCACGGCGCGATTCACGGCGTCGAGCGTGAGTTTGCGAAGCACCATCACGCGTTGCGCCGCCGGCGTTGTTCCAATGCAAAGGATCATATCAGCTTCCGGCTATTCTTCAAAATCCGGGGGACGCGTGGAAGCACAAAGAAGCGTGCTTGCTTTCCAGAGGAATTGTCATAAATGTCGCGCATGGTGAACTGCTCATGTCAGAGACTGACTTTAACCTTCCTGGGCCTGGCGCTCACGATTGCACTTGCCGATGTTGTTTGCGCCCAAGAGGCTCTGCTCAGACCGGGGCAACCGGTTTATGCCGGCCCGGCACTGCTCGCACCTGGAAGCTACGCCATCCCTTGCGCAGCCGATTGGAATGGTGACGGGCGCAAAGACCTGATCGTCGGCTATCAGACTGCGGGAAAGGTCGCTTTGTATCTGAATGCTGGTTCGGACGCCAACCCGGTGTTTACGAGTTATGCCAATCTCCAGGCTGGCGGGGTGGACATCTGCCTTCCGTCCTCGGGTTGCGGCGCTCCCGCGCCTTGGGTCTGCGACTACGACCACGACGGGAAGCGCGACCTGCTGGTGGGGAGCGGCGCCGACGGGTGTGTTTATTTCTATCGGAACATCGGCACAGATACTGCCCCGGTCCTTGCCGCGGGCGTGAAGCTCATGGTGGGCGGCAGCGCGTTGAGTGTCAGTTACCGGGCCACACCTTACGTATATGATTGGGATGGAGACGGATTGGACGACCTGCTCTGTGGAAACGGCGACGGATATGTCTATTTCTTCAAGAACATCGGGACGGCCCAAATCCCGGCTTATGTGGCGGGAACGCGGGTTCAGGCCGGGGGCGCCTACCTGAATTTGGGTATTCGCTCGGTTGTCCGCATATTCGACTGGGATGGGGACGGGGTAAACGATCTCGTGGGTAGCTCAGACACGGGGGTATATTGGTGTCGAAACACCGGTACCAGGACCTCGCCTCTGCTGCTGGCCCCGGTGGCCCTGCGCGCACCGGTCACCAGCGGAAACTCGGCACCCATCTACACCGGACCGCGAATGCGCCTGGACCTCGTGGATTGGAATGGCGATGGTGTGATTGACATCCTCCTCGGCAATGCCAGCGGCACTCTAACCTATTACGAAGGCTACCGGTTTGCTTTCAAGTCAATCTCGCTTCCTTCCGCTGGCCGCTGCGCCGTGCAGTGGAACAGCGCCCCGTATCTGAAGTACCATGTGTTTGCCGGGACATCGCCTGGTTCACTCACGAGCCTCGTCGCCTCGAATATCCCCTCTGCGGGAAAGACGACTTGCTGGACCAGCCCCCCGTCGGGTGGTTCGCAATTTTATCGGCTCCAGGTCGCCCCCTGAGCCGGTCAGCGCTCCAATACATCGAACCAGGTCTGCAGGTGGGCGCCGGTCAGCGCATCACGAACGGTGATTTGGTGTCGGCCCTCGGTGAGCAGGGCAATTTGACGACCGTCCTCCCACGCGACTTGTAATGAGTCACTCTGCCATTGGAGGTTTTCGGGCCCCTCGGCACGCAAACCGATGCGGCGGCCCTGATCAGGCAGGTCTGGGTCCAGGTAGAAGATAGTGCCGGGTGGAGGGAAGATGATACGTAGCGCACCGGGCGTGACGGCGAGCACAGCGCGATCGCCGAGCCAGTTGTCGACGCTGGTTAGCCAGTCGCGGTACTCGTTGCCTAGCCGCACGACGGACTTGCGATGGCTGCGGGCAGCGTCGTAGTCCTCCGGACTCTCCGCTGGTGGGAGGTTAGACGCCAGGAACTTCTCCCTGACGGCATCGGAGCTGTACTGAGTAGAGGCTGGGTCCAGGCGCTTGCCGGTGACAGGATGAACCCAACACTCCACAATGTTGGTCGGCGCTGAATACCAGGTCGTACCGTATTGCTGATGCAGGTGTTCGACAACCTCATGCAGCAGCGGCGCTGCGCCAGTGACGCCGGAGATGTGTTTCATCGGTGAGCCGTCGAAATTCCCGACCCAGACCCCCACCGTGAATTCCGGCGTGTAGCCGAAAGCCCAATTGTCCCGGAAATCGGAGCTGGTGCCGGTCTTGCAAGCGACGGCGAAGTTGAACCGAAGAGGGGACTCGGCGCCAAAGGCTAGCGCGCGCGCAGCATTATCGCTCAGGATGTCGGCGATAAGATAGGCCGCAGCAGGGTTGGCAACCTGGCGAATGGTCGAGAGCGGCTTGCCGGAAAGAGGATTGTCTTGTGCACCCCTGAACTCCCGAACCAGCCGACACGGCTTGTACTCTCCCAGGCGGGCGAGAGTGGCGTAGGCGTTGGCAAGTTCGAGCAGCCGCACCTCGGCATTGCCGATGGTCAGACCTAGTCCATAATGTTCGGCCGGGCGGCCCAAGGTGCAGAGACCGCACTGCTGCAAAAGTTGTTGCAAAGGCCCTGGCCCGCCGATAGACGCCAGCACTTTGACGGCAGAAATGTTCAGCGAGTTGGCGAGCGCCAGCCGGTAACGCATCGGCCCGTAGCAGTGCCGGTCATAGTTCACCGGACTAAACAAGCCAGTAGCGGTGGTGAACTCCGTCGGCACGTCGGCCACGATTGAGGCGGGCGTCGCTCCGCGTTCCAGGGCGAGCAGATAAGTAAACGGTTTCAAGGCCGAGCCGGGCGAACGCGCTGCCCAGGCGCCGTTCACCTGCCCGGCTGCAGGCGCAAAGTAGTTTTCTGAGCCCACCAAGGTCAGCACATCTCCGCTCTTGTTATCGAGCACCACGATTGCGCCATTGGAGACGTGCTGTTCCTTCAAGCGGGATAAGTGCTGGCGCAAGGCCGTTTCGGCGAAGCGGTTGAGAGGGAGATCGAGGGTCGTGCGGAGGGTCGGGGCTGAGAGTGCGCGCCAGCGTCTTGGAGTGCGCCAGTCCTCTGGCGCTTTGCTGAGGGCGCGCTCGGTTCCTAAAGCGCCAGAGGACTGGCGCACTCCAAAACCTTGCGGACCGAGGAACCCGGCATCCGAGAGCAGGAGGTCAACGAAATGCGGGGCCTCGAACACGCGGCGGGCAGCCGCCAGATGCAGCGGTTCCTGGATTGCCCGTTGCCACTGATCTTCTGTCAGCCACTGGGCGTGCCGCATCCGGCCAAGAATCCACTGCTGGCGCTTGCATGCCTGCGCGAAGTGCGCGTGCGGATTTAATCGCGTCGGCGCCTGAGGCAGGCCGGCTAGCAGAGCACACTCGGCGGGGCTCAGGTCGCGTAGCGGCTTGGCAAAGTAAAAGTCCGCGGCGGCCGCGCAGCCGCGGTTGAAATTCCCGTAATCCAGACGGTTGAGGTATGCGGCCAGAATCCGTTGTTTGTCCCAGACCTGTTCTAGTCGCAGGGCTTGCACGGCCTCGATGAGCTTCGTCGGAAGGCGCCGCGGACGCGGCTCCGCAAGCTTGATAAGCTGCTGAGTAATCGTGGAGCCGCCCGAAACAACGTGCCAGTGGAGCGCGAACTGCCAGGCCGCCCGGGCGGTGGCCCGCCAATCAACCCCGGGGTGGCGCCAGAATCGCCGGTCTTCCGCCGCCAGCGTCGCCTGGATCAAGGGCTGTGGTATTTCTCCATACTGGATCGGGCGGTGAAACGCGCTGCCACCAAGGCGCACCGCACGCAAGGGCTGATCATTCCGATCGAGGAGTTCCAATTCGGGAGCCTGTCCGGCGAACAGCGCCGAGGGCAGCGGCACCAACGGAAGGGCCAGCCAGCCCGCCAGCAGAACCAGGCCGCATACGAGGGGGGCGCTGGCGGCCCAGAGCAGGAGTCGGAGACTAAAGCGTTTCCGGGCGGCGCGTGGACCTTGTGGGCGCACGGGAGCGTCCGGTGTGGTCGGGGCCGCAAATCCGAAAACCGAAATCCGAGATCCGAAGGAAATCCGAAATCCGAATACCGAAAAAGCTGGCCTGGTCGTTTTGAAGGGAGAAGAGAGACCTTGCGGGCTGTGGCCTGAGGGCCTTTGAGCCTGAATGTGCGGAGCTCCAAAACCGGCCAGGGGCCGCTTCGGACTTCGGCCTTCGGCTTTCTTTCGGACTTCGGACCTCGGACTTCGGACTTCCCCAGCCACTTGCCAGTCCATTGGAGTGGTGGAGGAGCCCACTGTCTCTTTGTTTGGCGGTTTCATGCCTAGCCCTCGTGATCGTATGATCCCCTCACTGCATGCCTTCACTCGATATCGTCTGCGTGCCTGAGAGCCCGTAGCGCTCCGGGTGGTACATCTCCTCTATCTTCGCGGCAGGCGCGGTCACCGTGCCGGCAGCACGCACTCTCGCTACATAGCGTATCGTATAATTCCCCGGGCCAATCCAATCAGCGAAGTACAAGCAACGGTCTTTGCGAATCTCCCGGAAGCTGCTTAACCACTCCGCATCGTTGTCGGCGGGGATACCCCGTTGGCCGACTTCTTGGGTCTTGAACTCGGGATTCACAGCTTCCAGGATGGATGGCAAGGCGTCGTCCACGGCGACGTAGCGGGATGCTTCGTGGACGGCCAGGTCCAAGGTGACCAGCACGCGATCCCCCACACGCAGACCTCCCGCGTCACGCGGGTGGTTGTTGTCGTCCAGTCGCTCGTAATGGCGCTGCAAACCGAAGCCCTGGTCTTGTCTAGGTTGCTGCGCTACCAGAGGCCGCGCCTCAACCAGGACGCTGTTATAAAGACGATTGGTGGTGGTATTGATAAGGATCAGGCCTTCACCAGCCAGGTTTGTCGTCGCGAGGGTCTGGGTAAAGATGTTGGTCCGGTTGTCCAGGTGAAAGGAAACGGATTGTCCGCCCCATTTCAATTGGCCCTCGGCTGGCTGGAGTCGCCCTTCGACCTGACGCGCGTATTCCGTCAGTGCGAGCAGCGACCAGGCGTCGCCCTGGGTGGTGCCCCAGTGCGCCTGCTTTTGGTCCCGCATCAGGTCGTCCACGAACCGGTCAACCATGAGGTCGGCTGGCTGAAAACGGATCCACGCCAGCAAGCGGATCGCCTCTTCGCGTGCCGGGCAGCCAAAGGAAGCCTCCAACCGTCGGTGGGAAGCTGAGCCGGAACGCAGCAGTTGGCCAATCATCTGGGTCGGACCCTGGCTCTCCGCAACCGCCAGCGCCAGTAATGCCCGGTCCTCGGCGCCCAACTTCTCGCGCAGAGAGTAAAGCTTCTCATGATAGGCCGGTTCAGCGCGGCCAGCCAGCGCTAGCGCGTAGAGGCCCAGACAATGGTCACCCAGGTTCGTCTCGTCGGCACTCATTGACCGCAACTGCTGCTGCAAATAGTTCAGCAGTGAGGCAAAGTCCTCTTTGGGCACATCGACGCCATGGCGCTGGGCCAGAGCGAGCACCATACCCCCGTATGCGCTGGCCCAGAGCATTGGTTCCTTCGACTGCGGCCAGTACCCCAAGCCGCCCGACCGCGTCTGCATCGTGAAGAGTCGAGCCACGCCGGCGCGAATGGCTGCCTCGACATCATTGGTGCTGTGGTTCAGGAGCGGGACCAGGCTGGTCGTGTCGCGCAGGACGATCCAGGGGAGCAGGCTTGAGCCGGTCTGCTCGGCGCAACCATATGGGTAGTGCAAGAGCTGCGACGTCGCCTCGCCCAGTTCAATCAGCCGCGTGTTGGCGATATTCACGGTGATTGTGCCCTGCCCTGCCAGCAGTTGAGGGTTCGCGCGAGCCAGCAGGTTGCTGTGCGAATCACCGGTGGCATGGCTTAGCAGAACCTCTCGCAGCATGGGGACGATGTGGCCGACCTCAATGACACTCTGGACAGCATCAGTGAACGCGCCCGCTGCGGGGTCAGCGAAGCGCGCTTTCCACAGCCAAGTTGAGTTGCCCGTATCTGTCAGTTCAACCGGGAATTCCGCTACGGCTGAACCATTGGCTGGGATGGTCACCTGTCGCGCTAAAGTTGTGGTGGTCTCGGGCGCCTTCGCTCTTCCGTCCAGTTCGAGTGTCACGACTACCTCGCCAGCCGTGGCCGTTTGATTCTGGACCAGGCCCCGCGCAATGAGGCGATCGGTGATGTTTGCGAACGCCGGCAGAGCGGGCTCGATCACCAGCGGCTTGCTCACCAGGAAAGCAGATTGCCCGCTGCCAAAGTGGCTCTTGGCGGTATGGGCCACCGCGAAGATCCGGTAGCGCGTGAGGCTGTCGGGCGCCACGAAGTGGGCGGTGGCCTTGCCCAGGCTATCCGTGGTCAGCGCGGCGTTCCAGTAGGCGCAGGCCAAGAATTTCTTCCGCACGTGATCCATCCCGCCGCCACCGCCCAGGTAGCCCTTATTCTCGAAGCGCAGCTCTTCCGGGTTTTCCGTTAGCAGGTTGGGGAGCGAGATGCTCGTTTGCACACCGAGTGGGCGCGTCATGCAAAAGAAACCGTGCGGATCCGGCAACCCGTAGTCGGTCAGTTGCAGTATTCCCTCATCCACCGCATACAGCACCAGGTCTGCTCCGGCCACGGGCACACCGCCGGCATTCGCCACTTGGACGGTCACCTCAACGGGCTGGGCAGGAAGGTAATTGGTCGCCCCCGGGCAAACAGTCACCGCCAGCCGACTCTGCGGATCCTCGATGCTGAGTTCGCAAGACCCCATGCGATACTCCGGTTCCTTGATCTTGCGCGGGCATTCGTCGGCCCCGCGCACCAAGGTGACCGAGACAAACACGTTGGGTACGTCGTGCGCCTCCAGTGGCACGCGAATCGATGGCGCGTTTCCCTGCAACCGGACCGTGAAAGAGCGCAGCACCTTTTCCCGTTCCACGCTTACGTAGGCCGTGCCACTGAACGGTTGAGCAACAAGGATCTCCGCCGACTGGCCCGGGGCATACACCTTCCGATCAGGCTTGAGCGAAAGCTGCACGTCGTTGCGATAATCCCAGCCCATCGCCGCGGGCGCGGAGACCTCGAAATCCAGAGAGCTCACCACCGGGCGTCCGCCGGAGTCTCTTGCCTGGACCGCGATCAGGTACTGGCCGGCCGGCAGCGGCGGCAAGCCGGGAATCCGGTTGCCCTTAACCTCGTCCTGGGGCCCGGTGGGCAATTGGACCGGGGACACTTCGATTTCTTCTTCCAGCACGTTCGTGACGACTGCTTCATTACGATAGCGAATTGTCCGGCCCGCACCCTGAATGCGAACCGGCTGCCAATCAATCCGTTGCAGTGTGAGCTGTGCCTTCAGAGTCTCCGGCCAGGGCTGGCCATCGGACCGCACGGCCGCTACCTCCAGCGGAACTGCTTCCCCCGCCTTCAAGACCTTCGCCTCCTGCCGCAACCCCAGGTAGAAATCGGAGCTGTGCCGCACAAACTCGACGCGGTGCGAAATGGTCTGTTGGTTCAGGTCCGTTACGTCCACCAGGAGCGACGCCAACCGCGGCTGGGGCGCCGCGCTGTTGACCGGCAGGTCGGCCGTGATAACCAGGTTGCTCGAACCACCGAGGGCGCCTTGACCATTCAGTGTCACCGATAGATTGCCCCGTCCGAATCGGGACTCGAAGCTCGCGCGCCTGAAGTTGAAGCCGCCGAAAGCTTCCGGCTTAAACTCCGTGTCCTCGGCCTGGAGCCACCATTTGACTTGGGCGCGGGAAAGCGGCTTGCCAAACAAGTACCGCGCGGATACTGGCACTGCGAGGCTTTCGCCCGCACCCAGGGCAGGCTTGGATTGGAGCATGACCTCGAACGCACTGGGCTGAAAGTCCTGTACTTGGAAAGCGTAAGGATACTCGTTCGTGCCCAAATGGAGCCGGGCAGCGTAGGTGCCCCGCGATGCGCCCGGCAACTGTATCGAGACCGACCAACCGCCCGACGGGCTGAAGGCGGCGTTCGTCTGGAAGAACTGGCGTCCGCGCGCATCCACACAATCCAGTCTGCCGGTCAGGCTCTCGGGGACGCGCAGGCCCTCCTCGTCCCAATCCCGCACCAGCGCTTCCAGGTGGACTTGCTCTCCAGGCCGGTACACGTTGCGGTCGCTGAAGAGCATTACACGCCGGTGGGCCTCTGGCTCATCCGCGCCCTCCACAGGCACGTCAACGCGATAGCGCCAAATCGGGTCTTCCTTCAGTGCCGCCGCGTGAAAATCCTCACCGAGTTGGACGGCGACCCAGTCGGCATTCGTGTGAGTGCCGAGACGCGCGAGCCCCTTATCGTCGGTGACGCCTTCCCGCAACGATTCATTCTCATTGCTGAACAGGCGTGCGGTTGCGCCGGCTACCGGCTTGCCGGTGCTGTGAGAGAAGGCGAACACGTCGATACTGCCGCGGGCGCGTTTCCACACCAGTCCCAGGTCGGTCAGTTGAATCAGCGCTTGTGTGCCGAGCTTTCGCGTGCCGTCGGATCCACCGTCGGCTCGCTCCGCATCCAGGAACACGACGCCGGTTCTTCTGCCTACCAGGAGCCGGTCCCACGCCAAGTCCAGCTTCTTCGCTGCGTCCGGAGCGGCATTCAGGGCTAAGGTGTCGTCGAAGACCGTACGCCCGGGGACCAGGTTATAATCCACGGGGCGATAGGGCTCGTCCCACTCCCCGCTCCGCCTCCTTTCATCGTAGTTTGCGATGTAGCTCCCATAGCCGCGCAACGCGTGAATGGCGGTTTGGGGATCGAGCAGCTTGGCCCGAACCCGCACTTGGGGAACGTTAACGGCCAGCAACGGAAAGGAGCGGTTGCCGCCCGCCAATTGGTCACGCGAGAGGGCGGAGAAATAGAGCCGTGGAGCAATCTGTGGCATCCACAGCGAGAAGGTGTTCGTGCCGGCCAGGGCAAACCCCTCGGAGGACTTAAAAGAGGGCTTCAGTTTGAGGGTGTACCAGGTCTCTCCCTTCAACTCCCCGAGCAGCGTCAGGCTTCGCCACCCGGGCTGTACCGTTAGAACAGCCGGACTGGGTGTGATTTCCAGCCAATCCGAGACGCTATTGGTCAGCGACTCTGGCACCGGCTTCGAAAACAAGAACTGGAACCTGGCGCCTGAGCCTATGTAATTCTTCACCGCAACCTCGGTCACCACAAAGGGAGTCACGTCGCCTACGGGCACCTCGGACTTCTCCCGCACGCGGAACGCGCGGTCGGCTGACACGAGCCCGGTCTCGATGACAAGTCTCCAGCCTTTGCCCAGGGGTAACTGCGATCGGGGTGTTACCATAAGCAGGTTGGCGACAAAGTTAGTCGGACTGTCATCGAGTCCGCTCCCGCTGCCGGAGGGATTGGAGTTATTTGCTCGGGCGAACTGCTGGGCCCAGGTGGGCAAAGACCTGTCTCCCCCCAGTTCATAGCCTGCCTCCTCTCTCGTACCTTGCCGAACATCAGCGGGAATGCGATGCCCGCCGTCGTTGCGGAAATACACGCACCGCTGCGCTTCCTCGGCATGGACATCGGCATTGAACAGGAGCTTGATCTCCGGCTCTGAGGAGGCGTTGCTGTTGGCAGATCGCGGCCACGCTGTGGTCACGCCGAAGGAAGGAGTGGTCACCGTCCGGTGCAGTGAGACGCTCGCGGGTGCGCCGTCGGCTCGCTGGAGCCGGGGCCGGAGCGTTAGATCATAACGCTGGTCTAAGGCGAGCGTTTGGGTCGGCACGAATACTCCGCTGTGCGTGCTGAGCCAAGTGAACTTTCCCGCTAAAGGCGGGACGATCACCAGAGGCGATTTGGTGGTCGCGGACCCCACCTCGCTCTCCCGGACCATGACGGGATCGAATCTCAGCTCAAACGTCATGGTCGGCGTTGGCGTGTCGGTGCTCGTGACCAACTCGACGCCTACTGAGCGGTCTTGTCTCTGACGGCAGCCGCCCAGAGCTATCCCGAGGATAGTCAAAGCGGCGATGCGGGCGAGTATGCTCCTCTCTCGCGCTCGCGTTAGCGGCTGCTGCGAGCCAAGGACGGCTCCCGGTCCGGCGGCCGCAACCGGGCGGACTAAGGGAGGCAGAAATGACTGTGCTAAAGATTCCGGGGCATGGTTGACCTCTGTGGTTCGATTGAATGCTGGGTGCATGGCGATAGGTGCTTCATTGTGCTTGTTGTTTTCATCTGGCCATGGCGCAGCCGAAAATCTGTACAGCTAGAACGAATGGATACGCCAGAGCTTTTTCTTCCTTGCACCTTGCTCTGTTGAGGAAGCCAGGACGGGATGCAGGTTGTTGCCGCTCGAATACTCTTCGAACAGCAATGAGACACTACGCCCGGGTGGGGTCTGTGCGCAACATCTATCTGCGACTGATTTTGTATTACAACATCTTCATATAGCCTCCACCCTGCTGCCCAATCCTGGCTTGGGGGAGAGACGCCGTTGCTTTCAGGCCAACGGCCTGCCTCAGACCAGCCCGGGGCATTCGCCCGGGATCATGGCCCAGTTTTCCCAGTGCAGGCCACCGGCCTGCTTGGAAGAAATGCGTCCTGCACCCGTTTGCCGCAGGCGCATTCGCGAGTCCTTGGAAAGGTGAATAGTGACGCCTCCGCCACCCGGAAGCCATGGATTTGCATGTCTTCAGCAATGGGATGGCAGGGGGAAGGCAAGGGGATAGCAAGGGGAAAGCAGGGGGAGAGTACTCCCCCTGCTTTCCCCTTGCTATCCCCTTGCTTTCCCCCTGTTATACTCCTGCTGATTCATGGCTTGCGGATGACTGGGTCTCAACGCCTTGGCTCAACTCACTGTCTCAGAGTGTTTCGGTGTCCAGGTTGCAGCGGTAAAGCCTGGGTGCATCGGCGATTCCTTGGGGAGCCGGCTAGGGACGCCTCGGCGAGGCGTCCCTGCTAAGGACTCGCGAATGCGCCCGTTTGTCGCTGAGACCAGTTCTTCCGGTTGAGATGTGCCAATTGCCGCGCATCATCGAGCCGATGAGAAGAGGAAACGAGCCTCTTTGTGGCACTAAGGACCTCCGACCTCAAAGATGACTATGCCTGGGATTAGAAGGCTCAAGCCAAGCGAATGAAAATGTGCGGGCTGTTCCTATGAAACGCTTCTCCGTAACGGTTGCGGGCCTGGGCGTCGCCTTGACTGCCGCGGATACCTCGCTGGCGCAGGGCTGGGTGCAGCTCACCGCGCCCAGTCCCAACATCGGGCCGATCGCATGCTCGGCCGGCGGCACAAAACTCCTTCTAGCGGGCGGCGAGTGGGATCTCGCGACCGACGTCCTTTACGTCTCGCACGATTCAGGCGCCACGTGGACGGCCGCAGGCGTGCCGAGCGGCGCCTGGTCCACAGTGGCCTCCTCGGCGGAGGGGACGGTCGTGACGGCGGTCATGGCGACGGACAGCCGTTGCCGCCCCGTCTCCGTCTATATCTCGACCGACTCCGGCACAACCTGGAGCCGGGCGGCCCTTCCGGTCGCATGGTGGCAAGGGGTAGCCTGCTCGGCTAACGGCGCCGCCCTATATGCCACTGCGTCCCGGACGACCAATGGCTCGCCGGAGGGGACGTTACGACGACCAACTGGACTTTGCTCACCAACCACGGTCCTGGGATCGGCGCGCACGGAGTGACGCACCCTACCAACCTGACAAATGAGATTTGTTGGGTTCGTGCGGACACTCGTCCTCCCTGCCCGGGGATAGGGCAATGCGCACGCAAGTGGGAAGCTGTGAGACCCATTGTTAGAGACCGGGCAACGTTGCAAGCTTGGGTGTGAGGCGCGTCGTGATTGCCTCAAGCCGTTGCGCCGAGACGGAGACTTCCTGAAACATCTCCGCGATCTGTTCGCGGGTGACCTGTTCAAAGTCCCGCTCGCGGGGCGTCGTACAGATGCCCCCCAACTCGACGGCGGCCGGGCTGAACAGGAGCTGTTCGTCACCCTCTCTCAAGTAGAAGGAGGGGCGATGTGTCGACCGAGGGAAGACGTGGATTCGCCATTCGCCGTTGGTATAGAACGCAAGGATGTTAAGCATCGGTTCCTCGCCCGGCGGCCCGTCTTCCTGACAGACCTCATAAAGGTGGCCAAAGGCGCATTGGAGCAGGCCCGCATCCGATGACTCGAAGGTGATCACCTGCCGTAGATACCTCCCAATGCTATAGGCCCGGAGCGCATCGCATTCAAAGAACCCGTGCGCGCGGGTCTTCTTGAGCATCTCAAACTCGGCATCGATTGGCAGGTAAGACCGGTTGCCGGCCTGGAAGTGCAAGTGGTCCGGTGCTGAGGCGCCGCATTTCGGCCCGTTATACAACATGGTGTAACGTGCGCCCAGATCCCGAGTGAGGTTGAGCAGCGTGGCAAACGAATCGTGAATAAGCTGGGGAGTATGGCAAACCGAGGAGATTGTGAAGTGCTCAGGGAAAATAGGGAACGGGTTGCAGAGCACCAAGTACCCGCCGTCGTATAAGATTCCGCGCTGGGCGGCGGGCAGGTTCTCCGTGCAAAGGAAGCACTTGCGCCCTTTGATCGAAGCGGCGTCAACCTTGGCGACGGTGGAGATGAGGCGGCCCGGGTTGAATTGCACTTTGATCTGATAGCCGTCGAAGTCGAACACACGGGTCCGCACGGTGCGAAGGGTTTCATACCCGTTTCGCAGCATCTCCCAGGCTCCCTGCTGTTGCTCCAGCAACGCTTGGGCTTTGCTCGCGAGGGTATCTCCCGAGATGTGCGGCGCCAATTCGCCGATCGAGATGGCGATGTGGTCTAAGGGTCTGGCCATGAGTGGTGCCGTTGTAAAGTTACATGGTTAAACCGTTGCATGGGTTACATGAGCGGCCCGCGTCATGGCTGTATGTAACCCTTGTAACCATGTAACCTATTTAACCTGCCCTGCTAATCGGTTTCGGAAGGGCTTTGCCGCCGCCTTGCCACCCTTGTTCATCCGCTGCCGGGCCTGGATCTCAAACGTCCGCAGCTTGTCCTTGTAGAGATTGAATGTGTTCTGCTTCACCACATCAATCCCGGCATCGGAGTTCCCCTCCCATCGGCGGCAAAGGTAGATCGGCTCGTAGATCCGGGCAATTTGGTACTCGCGAGTGACTGCCAGCACCGCAGCGTAATCCTCGCCGTAGCTGACATTCGGGAACCGGATGCCCCGGATGATCGGTGTGTAATAAGCGCGCGGCGCGCCTAGCCCCTGAATACGGAGCGCGTTGTTCCGGCCATTCTCAGGCGTCCACTCCCTGTGGTCAATCACGCCCGGCGGGATTTCCTCCAACTTGAAATTAGTCATCTGGTAGGACCCGATCACAGCGGCGCATTTCTCATGGTGGAAGGCGTCAACTATTTTTTGGAGCGTGGTCTCGTCTTTGTAAATATCATCGCTATCCAGTTGGACGGCGAACCGCCCGCAGGCTGAGTTCATGATCGCCTCGTTCCAGCAGCCGCCGATGAGCAGGTCTTGCCGTTCCGGAATCAGGTGGACCATCCGATTGTCTCTCTGCGCAAAGGAGCGCAGCAGGCCGGTTGTGCCATCGGTCGAGTGGTTGTCCACGACGATTAGGTTGAAGGGAAAGGTGGTCTGCTGTTTCAGGACCGAGCTGACGGCATCGCCCACGGTCTGAACCCGGTTCTTCACGGGGATGATTACCGAGGCTTCGGTTTGGAACACGGTGCCGTCCAGGTTCGGGGTCTTGAACCGCGGCTTTAGCCAGGCGCCGATCTGTTTCAAGTGGTCGGTGGCCGCGGCCTCCATCTCGATCTGTACCGCGCGATTCTTGGGATCAACGTAGTCAAACTGCTTCTGATCTGACCTGCGCACATCCAGCTCGACCTTCCCGTAGAGATGCTCACCGACTCTGGTGATTGGGTGCCGTCGCGATACGGCCATGCGGAGTGCATAGAGTCCCGCATACTGGAACCTCTGCTGCGGAACGCTGCCCACGGCCGCTTGGAGAGCTTTGGTGTCGAACAACAGCACTGAGCCGAAATTGAAGTCATCCCGGATGCTGCCCAACTGATATTCGATCACCGGGTGCGAGACCCGCTGACCGCCCTGGATGTCGTGGTAATCCGAATAGACCATGCCTGAACCGGTCAGCCCGGCCACAGAGAGAAGCCGCTCCAGCGAATACTGCCCAAACTCGATGGTGGTGTCGTGGATGACCAACAGCGTATATGGGGTCTTACTCTTCTCCGCGATCATCCTCATGGTGCGGCTGCTGTAAAGTGACTCCACCGCCAATCGGTCGCAAGCTTCTGGAACGGTGCTGACGCCGCCCGTGGCGAGCAAGCAGGTGGTCTCGACCAACGGCGAATCTTTCAACTGGTCGATTGTTCTCTGGGTGTGTTCCTGCCCGCTGTAGGGGAGATAGACTGTGAGAGGTTTAGATAATTGGTTTTCGAGCATACGCTTACTAGCGGTATTGTACGGAGCGGGAGGGTGCCAGCAAGTTTGAACCTGCGGCAACAAATGTGCAAACAACCGTTGACAACCAAGAGCCTGGGGCGCAATGTCGCTTCAGCATCGGTTCACAGAGGATTGCTATGATTAAACCGACCTTCGTTTGCGGCCTGATTGCGGTGGCTGCGGTGGCTACTGCCTCAGCCGAGGACTTCCCACTGACCTTCCACACCGTCGCCCCGAAGGACGTCATGAACTTCCCGGGCGGTTATGGCGCGATGGGACAATTGCGGCTGGCCAAGCCCGCCAAGCTGAAGCAGGAGCCCAAAGCCGTTTCCGGACATCCGCTGTACGGAGAATGTAATGAAGCGGATGGCGCCACGGCCTTTCTCTTTCGGCTGGATGAATCAAAAGGGGACGGGAAGGGCTATGACCAGCTCATCGTGGATATGAACCAGAATGGCGACCTGACGGACGATGTGACCTCCCCGGTAGTCGTCCTACCCACGGACCGCAAGACGCCCCCGCAAGCGATGCAGCAGAGACTTTTTGGCCCCATCGGTGCTCCGGCTGTTAAGACTGTCGCCGGCGGGCACCCGATTTACTTTGCGCAGGCGTATATTAATGACCTCAGCCCATTTCTCCGCTCGGGGCAGAACGCGGAGAACATCTACGCCGGCCAGTTGCGGCTCAAGGCGGGCTGGTACGTGGATACGATTGTTGAACTGAAAGGGCTCAAACGGAAGGTTGGCGTGTTCGACGGTGACACGAGCCTGCGCCTGGGAGAAGCGTCGAAACCGCAGATAATTCGGAACGCCGGCGAGCAAGAGAATTGGTATTTCGGCCAGGGAGACTCAATACTCGTAGATACGGACGGCTCGGGCAGCTTCGAGCAGGACCAATTCGATTCAGAGTGCTGTCCATTTGGCCCCCTGCTTTATGTCGGTGCGACGCCGTATAAGGTGGCTCTGACGCCGGACGGGAAGTCGCTGCAAGTGGAGCCATGGACGGGGGCGCTGGCGGAAGTGGCGCTCCAACCCCACGGTGAGCAGGTGTGCCGCGTGACGCTGGCCTGGGAACAGCCAAACAAGCAGTGGCAGCTCGTCCGCGCGGGGGTGGCGGATGGCAAGATTCAGTTGCCGCCGGGGAACTACCGGTTATACCGGTGCGAATTGCTGGGCAAAGGCGCGCCGCGGGACCAAGTGATGGCGGCGGGCTATCAGCGTGTCACCAGGAAGCCGTCTGCTTTTGCGGCCGGCAAGGCGAATACACTGCGTTGTGGCGCCCCGCTGGAAATAAACGTCACGACCGAGAAACGAACTCCCCAGCCATGGGAGCTGATGAACAGCGGCGACCCGAACAACCGGCCGACCGCATTGGATTCGGAGTTCGTGTTGAACATCAATGCCGACGTACGGGGGGTGGATGGGGAGATTTATTCCGAGTATGCCAAAGGCGAGAAGTTCAAAGCCGAGCCCCCGAAGCCGACGTTCACGGTCATGGATAGCAGGGGCAAGAAGGCTGCCAACGGCAATCTGGAGTTTGGCTGAGGTGGCACCTGCTCGTACTCATGGCGAGTACCCAAGAGCCTGATCGACAAGAAAGTCACCGTCAGCGTTGAGTTCAACCTCAAGCCGCTGCAGACCGTCAGCAAGCCGCTGACTGTTCAACTATGATCCCCTACCCCAAATCAACTCAAAGGAGCAGTATGACTAGACTGATATCAATCTGCGGAGCAATGGCGGTCGCCATGATGGCAAGCGCCTCGGGCGAAGATTTCCCTTTGACCTTCAGGACCATCCCGGCCAAAGATGTCATGTCTTTCCCTGGAGGATCGGGGAACAGCGGGTCGCTGCAAGTCGCCAAGCCCACTAAGCTCAAGAAGGAACCTAAGGCTGTATCACAGCATCCGCTCTACGGAGAGTGTCGCGATACGACCACCGGGGCCGCCCTTGTCTATCGCCTCGACGAGTCCAAAGGGGATGGCAAGGGCTATGACCGCCTTATTGTGGATATGAACCAGAACGGTGATCTGACCGACGATGCGGTAATCCAGCGCGCGGTCCAGTCTGGCGAGCGACAAGCGGTGTCGCCCGAACAACTCCTGTTCGGCCCCATCCAAGCCCCAGCGGACAAAGCGGTTGTCGGCGGGCGACCGATCTATTTCGCCAGGGTTTATATTTACAACCGCCAGCTCCTGGGCTCCAGCCAACAGGCACAGAATATGTTCATCGGCCAGTTGATGCTCAAAGCGGGTTGGTATCTGGACACGAAGGTTGAGCTGAACGGCAGGAAGCAAAAGGTTGGCGTGATCGACGGGGACAGCAACTTGCGGCTCGGTGACGTGTCGCAGCCGCAGACGTACACCAGCAACGGAGAGAAATCCTGGTATTTCCGGTCGGGCGACTTCCTGCTGGTCGATACAGATGGCTCGGGAAAGTTCGAGAATGACTTGGCTCAGGGCGAGGCCTGCCCATTCGGACCGATTCTTTACCTCGGTGGCAAGGCATACAAGGTCGCCCTCACCTCGGACTGCAGATCTTTGCGAGTCGAGCCTTGGAGCGAGCCCCTGGCCGAAGTAGCGTTGCAGCCGCACGGCGATCAGGTCAAGAACCTCACGCTGGCTTGGGAGGGCCCGAGCGAGAATTGGCAGCTTATCCGGCCGGCCGTGACCAACGGCAAGATCATGGTGCCCCCTGGGAATTATCGGTTATACGCTTGCAGCCTGATAGGAGGCAGCGGTTCGCGCGACCAAGTGATGGTCTCGGGCGCACAACGCAGCCCGCAAAAGCCAGTGAGCATCGCCACCGGCCAAGCGAACTCGTTCGATTGTGGGGGACCCATTCAGATCACGGTTAAGGCCACCAAGGCGGTGGCCGGAACGCGTGAGCTGACCATCGAGGATTCCAGCAAAGCATCAGCTAATTCGGAGCCCACATTGAGCATCAATGCGAGTTTCGCCGGGTCCGGCGGGGAGATCTACTCAAGTTTCCTGAAGGGGGAACGCTTCCAATCCAAACCGCCCAAGCCCACCTTCAATATCGTGCAAGCCGGAGGTAAGACGGTTGCCACCGGAAACCTGGAGTTTGGGTGAGGAAGCACCTGCTCGTACTCATGGCGAGTACCCAAGAATCTGGTTGGCAAGAAAGTCACCGTGAACGTCGAGTTCGACCTCAAGCCCTTGCAGACGGCCAGCAAGCCGGTCGAGGTACAGCTTTAAGCGTTAAAGTATGGAAGAACCTTCCATCATACAGGCGGAGCCGGTAATCGCCCACAAGGCGGGCTTGGGCCGCATTGGCCTGTGCTTCTCACTGGCCGCTGTGGGGGCATTTGCGGCGATGATGCTGTTCCGGCCTGGCTGAGGGTCCCCCCTCACAACCCTTGGCGGGTTGACTATAGTCGTCGCGACGCCGCTCGGTTTCATTTTGAGCCTTGTGGGCGTCATTCTGAATAAGGACCGCCGTCTCGGGCTCTTGGGACTGATCATCGCAGGGGCAATGGCGGCCTTCGCCCTCGTGTCAAGCCTCTGCTGATTCCAGTTCGCCCTCGAAATGAGACGGACCATTGTAGGAGACGAGGTGACGAATCTCTGATCAAAGTCCACACCACGCGTAGACAGGAGATTAGAGACTCATCACCTCGTCTCCTACAATGGTGGGTGCGGTGCGTAAGCCTCATTTTGCAAGTCAATTGAATGAGATGCCGACACGGCAACCGTCCATCAACGCTCTCGATTGGTAAAGGCTCGCCGTGCCCCGGTCACGATAGAGGCCGGCGGGACACCAAGGTACGCTCGATTGATGTCCTGAACGCCTCCACCGCCAACGCTTGCTACTTTCTGCACCCGCAAGCGCAGCGGAACAGGGAAACCCCCTTGCCCACCGTGCACTTGTCTGTCGCCCTCCCCCGGTCGGCACCCATTGACTATCAACAATCAACCATCAGCCATCAACTTACGCCGCCGGGTCTGCCTGCCCAGGCTGGCGAAGCAGGAAAGTTCATGAGCAAAGATCGCGTCACAGTGCCCAAAGGTGAAAGGGGTGAAACGAGCGCTTTGCAAGATAAGCCGCCATCCTTGACCCGCCGGCCTTGGACGGCGGAAGAGGATTCTCTTCTGGGCACCAAGTCCGATCACGCCCTGGCGCGCAAATTGGGCAGGACGGTTAAAGCCGTGAAGAACCGACGCCGATTGAAGGGGGTCTTCCTGGTGAAGGAATGGAGGCCGGAGGACGACAAGATTCTCGGGACACGCCCTGACCGGCAGGTTGCGTTGCTGCTTGGGCGTTTGATCGAGAACGTCGCTTGGCGGCGGCGTAAGCTCGGAATCCCGTGCTGCTATGAGAATCTACGCTGGACGCCTGAGCAGCTTGAGTTGGTGGGACAGAAACCAGATGAAGAAGTGGCAACCCTCACGGGCCATCCCCTGTTCGCCGTGAAGGTTAAGCGCCGGGAACTGGGCCGGCCCAAAGCTGACCCGATCCTGAGCTGCTGGACTCCCGAGCAGGATCGGCTGCTCGGAACGATGCCCGACGATGAGGTTGGCCGGCAGGTCGGGCGCTCGAAAATGGCGGTTCAAAAGCGGCGGTTTAGGCTTGGAATTGAGTGCTATCGCCCTGATGGGCCGAGCTGAACGGAGGAAGAATTCGCGCTACTCGGAACGCTGCCGGACGCGGAGTTGGCCAAGCGCCTCCAGTATCCCGCTTGCCGCGTAGCCTACTTGAGTTGGCGACGAACCTCATTTCAGGTTCCCCAAGGTTTGTTCGCGGGCTGCGTTCCGGCTGCGACCTGCTTCAAACTCGTTGAGGATTCCGGAATCGGCTTTCCTGCTCTGCTTTCTGAGCCAGTCAAAGTGAGTTTTCCAATCCGGCTTGCCCTGGGGGCTCGGCGGCGTCTGCGTGATGTAGCCGACCGCTCTGCCGTTGCGGCGCAGCTCAAACGCTTCGCCACGTTCAACCGCATCGAGAACGCTTGCAGTCTTCCGGTTCAAATCTCGCATGGTTAACGTCTTCATGTCTGACATGCTAAGCCTGACAAGAGGATCAGGCAATAGCCTTTTTGGCGGCAGTCAGAGGGGCTTGCCGCCCTTCATGACGCGGCAAGCAGCCCCGCGGCATACTCGATGTGTATCTTGCGTGTCATTGGCCTTAATCCTGGGTCCAACTCCGCGGCCTGTTAACGGTATTTGATGTTTTCCGGGACTGACCCTTCCACTTCGGGCAACAATGTGTTCAACCTGCATTCGGCAGTTGATTTAACCGCAAAGAACGCAAGGATCACAAAGAAAAAAAGTTATGAATGGATTGCATAAGTC
>Ga0073936_10004131_pt1 | contig 20327 bp, 19 predicted proteins | sample AliMusrvi5mmetaG_FD_87041 | JGI IMG/M metagenome (GOLD analysis project Ga0073936, IMG submission 87041) | Freshwater lake bacterial and archeal communities from Alinen Mustajarvi, Finland, to study Microbial Dark Matter (Phase II) - Alinen... | ecosystem: Environmental > Aquatic > Freshwater >... | reverse complement strand
ACCGAGATCGAACGCGTGATCCAGATCCTGTCGCGCCGCACCAAGAACAACCCGGCGTTGATTGGTGAACCCGGTGTCGGCAAAACGGCCATTGTCGAAGGACTGGCGCAGCGCATCGTGGATGGGCAAACCCCGAACCGCTCTTGAACAAGCGCGTCATGCAGCTTGACGTCGGCTCACTGGTTGCTGGCACGATGTATCGCGGGCAGTTTGAAGAGCGCTTGAAGAAAGTGATCGAAGAGGTCAAGTCGAGCGACACGATTCTCTTTATCGACGAAGTGCATATGCTCGTTGGCGCTGGCGCTGCCGGCAGCAGCGTGGATGCGGCGAACATTCTGAAGCCTGCGCTTGCGCGCGGCGAATTGCAGTGCATTGGCGCGACCACGCTGAATGAGTATCGCAAGCACATCGAGAGCGATGCGGCGCTGGAGCGGCGTTTCCAGCCGGTGTATGTAGATGAGCCGACTCCCGATCAGGCGATTGAAATCCTGAAAGGCGTGAAGGGCGCTTACGAAGCGCACCACAAGTTGCGCATCTCGCAGGAGGCTGTGGTGGCGGCAGTGACGTTCTCGTCACGCTATGTGCCTGACCGCTTCCTGCCTGATAAGGCGATCGACCTGATCGACGAGACTGCGGCGCGCGTGCGCATGTACAAGTCCCCTCAGTCGGTCAACCTGCAGCGGGCTTTCAGAGAGCTGCGGAAGGTGCAGAAGGAACGCAACGAGGCGATGGAGCAGGCGCGCTATGACGACGCAGCCACGTTGCGCGAGCGCGAGCGAGTGGCGCTTGAAGAGATCGAATCGCTGCGCACGAATTTCGACCCGAACACAGACGGGCCGATAGTCGGCCCCGATGACATCGCAGAGGTTGTGTCGATGTGGACAGGCGTGCCGGTGACGCGCATTGCCGGCACCGAAAGCGAGCGGTTACTGCATCTTGAAGAGGCATTGCACGAGCGCATTATCGGGCAGGAAGAGGCGATTACCGCCATCAGCAAGGCTGTGCGCCGCTCACGCGTGGGACTGAAGGATCCGAAACGCCCAATGGGGTCGTTCATCTTCCTCGGCCCGACGGGCGTGGGCAAGACCGAGCTGACCAAGGCGCTGGCTGATTTCCTGTTCGGCAGCGAGGACGCGCTGCTGGTGCTTGACATGAGCGAATTCATGGAGCGTCACACCGTCAGCCGGCTGGTTGGCTCACCTCCTGGATACGTCGGGTACGATGACGCCGGTCAGTTGACAGAGACCGTGCGCCGCCGCCCATACACAATCGTCGTGTTCGACGAGATCGAAAAGGCGCACCCCGAGGTCTTCAACATGCTGTTGCAGATCATGGAAGAAGGGCGCCTGTCTGACGCGCGCGGGCGCAAGGTGGACTTCCGCAACACCTGCATCATCATGACATCGAACGTCGGCGCTGAGATGATCAAGCGAGAGACGAAGCTTGGTTTTGCGACGGCAAAGGATGAGGCGACCGACGCCGAACGCCGTTTTATCGAGATCAAGGACAAGCTCATGAGTCAGTTGAAGCGCCTGTTCAGGCCCGAATTCCTGAACCGCGTCGATGCCACGATTGTGTTCCATCCACTGACGCGCGAGAACATTGGCCAGATCGTGTCGCTTGAGCTGAACAAGGTGCAGAAGCGCCTGTCGGATCACAATATCAAGATCGAAGTGACCGATGCCGCGAAGGATTACCTGGCAACGAGAGGCTACGACGCCGACTATGGCGCGCGACCATTGCGCCGCGTGATCCAGAGCGAGGTGGAAGATGTGATGTCGGACGCCCTCCTGTCCGGGCGGTTCGTTGACAACAGCAAGATCCTGATCGGCTTGACCGACGGCAAACTCGACTTTGTGATGGTCGAGGAAGTGCAGGGCAGCACGGTGAACGTGGAGATCACGCCTGTTAGCACGCAACTACCGGGCAAAGTCGAGAGTTCCGATGGCCCGCTGTTTGAGCAGCTGCTGCAGGGCTAGAAGTCATAAGCTGATAAAAAAGGGGGTGGTGTTCAGTAAAACACCACCCCCTTTTTGTATATATCACCCTAGTTTCATCAACCGGGTATATCCAGCTTGCTCAAAGTGACGATCAGCCGTGAACGCAGCCTTAATGTCGAGATCGTCCATCACCACAAAGCTGATGCAATCCGTCAAACTCCAGTCTTTATCTGTTCGTTCCATAAACAGATGCCAACCCCGTTTCCAGAGCGCTTCATCAATGTGGATTAGGCGAGCGCTACCAACCTGGAGTGATTGTTCAAAGGATTCGATAAGTAGTGCAGCCAATCTTCGCCATTGGGCTTGGCTGAACGTATTAACAGTTTCCGTAAGAACAGCATCTGTTGTGACAATGATCGCCGATTCGGACGCGAGTGTTGTACTTACCTCAATTGCAAGCTGGTGCAATCCATCTCGACGATTCCCCAAGGCCACAAACGCTGCAGTATCCCAGAATACAAATCTAGGCATCGTGCTTACTCTGTCCGTATAAATAATGATCGTGTTGTTCCGCCAGATCAGTTATCCCAGTATCGATAGCAAGTTCATGGAAGCGATAGAGTGATGCCACGGGCATGAGTCCATTGTCTTCGAATGGCTGTTGTGCCGCCAGCAAGCGTGGCAATTCACATGCAATCCAGACGGCAGGCGTTTGACCATTATCGGCAGCAGCCTTTTTTACTGCCTCATAAATCTCTGAAGGAAGTTCCAGCGTCACTGTTTGTCCCATGGCCTAATTATAGTTTCACTGTATGGACATAGTAACTCTGCATAACCGTAGTTCCTGATGGTATGTTTACCTGCACTTACCCGCGCATCGCCGGCAGGATGACCCGGAAGAGCATGTGCGCGTCGAGCGCGATGAACGCGAGCAGCATCACGAGCCATAGCCAACCCTGGATGCGTAGCGCAAGCGGTTTGCGCGAGAAAATGAAGTGCCAGCCGAGCGATAGCCCCACACCGATCGGGATCAACCCGGAATAGAGGTAGCGCCCCTGGTGCTGCACGAACTGCAGGTTGTACCAGATGAACCCGAGCAACGCCCCGAGCGCCAGAACGGCCAGCATGTCGAGCGCCAGCGTCTGCTCGCGCGTGAGCACCAGCCAGGGCGAGTAGATGCTCGCGCCGGTGCTCGTTTCTGTCTTACCCTTCAGGCGCCGTTTTGCCGACAGCCCGTGTGCCCACCACGCCATGAAGAGCACCGTCGATATCGCCGTAATCGCCAGGAACAATATATAGAAACGCCGGTCGATCACGATGCTCATCCAGCCAAACTGTCCCCAGAACGACTGAAACGTGAACTGCCCCATGCGGGAAAGCAACCCGCCCCAGCCATACTGCGCGATCCACTCCGCCGTCGTAGGCTGTCCCGCCACAACCAGATTGTGTCGTTGCAGCCCCAGCACATCCGTTCCGCCGTAAACCTGCAGGCCATGGATCCACCACGGCGCCCCGATCACACCCGCAATCACGATGAGCACGCCGATCGAGAGGAGCACACGGCTTAGCGTCTCCTTTCGATAGCCGCTGACAAACAGGGCAAACACTGCAACCGGCAACGCCAGGTAAGCCTGCGCCTTCGTCAAAAATGCGAGCCCCACGACGATTGAGAGGAGGAGCAGAGGAGCAGAGGAGATGCTTCGCAGGAGCAGAGGTAAGTTCCGTCTGTCCTCCTGTCCTCCTGTCCTCCTGTGCTCCTGTCCTCCGATCCTAATGATGAGCCGGACTGACAGATAGACGGTGAGCGCGATGAGGGCTTCAGAGAGTGAATCATTGTTGAACCCGGCCATCATGTGCAGATGCTGCGGCAGGAAGGCGATGAACACCGTCGCGAGCGCCGCAATGAAAGGATGCGCCGGAAAGATAACACGCACAGCCAGAAAGGCAAACACGATCACAAATGCGCCGACGAAAAGCGAAAAAAGCCGCAGCGGGATCAGTGCGCCGTTGAAGATCAGAAACACCGGCACGGCCAGCGTGTAGAACAGCGGGGGCTGATGATCTTCGTACTGCACCCCATCCAGCGAGACGGTCGGGCGCGCGTTGGGCGGCGCGATCTGGTTGCTGATGAGGTCCTGATTGTAGTCGCCAACAGCGATTACCGGGTATGCTCCCGTCTGCGCCAGTTGCCGCACATAGTTATAGTGAGCGGGTTCGTCGGGCGTCTGCCACGGTGGGATGAGCACGGCAAACAAGCCGCCGAGGACAAAATAGACAACGAGAATTACGATGAGAGACCATTCGAACACGCGTGTGCGGATGACGGGTGTTTGTGACATTGCTTATCGATTGCTGACCGGAGGTTATGATAATTGATCATACCATGCCATCTCGCTGCTGACTTTCCACCTTCGCGATCTTCGCCGCTTCGCGTTGAAATGGCTGTCGGGGCGATCCAGAGGTGTGATAAATGTCATGTTGTTACAATTCGCACATGACCAATACCTTGCCCACCGCTGGCGCGGAACGGGTTCCCCCTGCGGCGTTCCATATCATGCTCAAGCCGCGTGGGGCGATCTGCAACCTGGACTGCAAGTACTGCTACTTTCTATCCAAGGAGATGATGTATCCGGGCAGCCGCTTCCGCATGGCCGACGACATGCTGGAGGATTACACGCGCCAGTACATCGAGGCCCAGCAGGCGCCTGAGGTCACTTTCGCATGGCAGGGCGGCGAACCGACGCTCATGGGGCTGGACTTCTTCCGACAGGCGATTGTCTACCAGCATAAGCACCAGAGGCCCGGAATGCGCATCCACAACGCGTTGCAGACAAACGGAACGTTGCTTGACGAGGAGTGGTGCCGCTTCTTTCACGACAACGGCTTCCTGATCGGCCTCAGCCTGGACGGGCCGCGCGCCCTGCATGATGCCTACCGCGTCGATAAGGGAGGCAAACCCACCTTCGAACGCGTCATGACTGCTGCGCGCCTGATGCAACAGCACAAGGTCGAGTTCAATATCCTCACCACCGTCCACGCCGCCAACGCCGATCATGCCGTAGAGGTGTATCGCTTCCTGCGCGACGAGGTGCGAACGCAGTTCATGCAGTTCATCCCGATCGTCGAGCGCGACAACGACACCGGCTATCAGGAAGGTGAGAAGGTCACAAATCGCTCAGTCACCGGCGAGCAGTATGGCAGATTCCTGATCGCTATCTTCGATGAGTGGGCGCGCCGCGACGTCGGGCGGGTGTTCGTTCAACTCTTCGATGTGGCGCTGGCCGCGTGGCTCGGCGAACGGGCGGGGTTGTGCATCTTCGAGGAGACGTGCGGCGCCGCGCTCGCGATGGAACACAACGGCGACGTTTACTCGTGCGACCACTTCGTCGAGCCGCGCCACAAGCTGGGCAACATCGTCGACATCCCGCTGCTCGACATGGTCAGATCCGACCAGCAGTGGGCTTTCGGACAGGCCAAACGCGACAGCCTGCCGCAATACTGCCGCGAGTGCGAAGTGCGCTTCGTGTGCAACGGCGGCTGCCCCAAAGATCGCATCCTCATGACGCCTGCTGGCGAATCAGGACTCAACTACCTGTGTGCCGGCTACCGCGCCTTCTTCAACCATATCGACGCGCCGATGAAGTTCATGGCCGCCGAGTTGCGCGCGAAGCGCCCACCCGCAAACCTCATGCGCCACCTCGCGCAGCGCGACGCCGAGTTGCTCCGCCTGTTCGCCGCCGCGGGGCGCAATGACCCTTGTCCGTGCGGCAGCGGGCGCAAGTTCAAACAGTGTCACGGTAAAGCATGAACACATACGTTGCGCAAATTGCCCCCCAACGCAGCACGCAATACGCTGCTCTCGCCGACGCGCTCGCGCCGCGCGAGTTGGCGCTGAGCGCGCTGGGTGCGGGCATCACGAACATCGCGCCCATCGAGATGGGCGGCCAGTCGTTCCTCAAGTTCGATTACAGCGGCGCGCTGGATGCCGCCGAGCGGAATGAACTGGGCATGCTGGCGATGACCAGCGCCTACTACGAGTATCGCGATCAGATCGATGACGCGCTCGGCCCATGGTTGCGCCCGATCGATACCGGTTACGCGCCCGTTTTCCCGCCCGACCTGATCGTGACGCGGCGTTACAAGGGCAAGACCAACGAGTTATTCACACAATTCCTATGCAACATCGCGCGCCACAGCAGCGCATTTGCCGCCGCGCCGTGGCATACGTTGCGCGTGTTTGACCCGCTGGCCGGCGGCGGCACAACGCTCTTCGCGGCACTGCTGCTAGGCGCAAGCGTCGCGGGCGTGGAGAAGGACAGCGGCGATGTCGAATCGACCGCAACCTTCATCGAGCAGTACATGCGCGAACAGGGCATCGCGTGCCGGGTCAAGGAAGAGCGCCTGAAGAAAATCGGGCGGCGCTGGTGGTTTACGATCGGCAAGGTCAGCCCGGAGCGGGACGCCGAGAGCCCTTGGCCAAAGCAGTGTGTAATCGCCATCGGCGACACCACTCAGAGCGCCGACTTGATGAGCAGTGTAAAGAGGCCAAACTTGATCGTCACCGACTTGCCTTATGGCATCCAGCATCACGGCGAGTTGAGCGGGTTGATTGGCGATGCGTTGCCGGTGTGGTCGAACCTGCTGTTGCCCGGCGGGGCGCTGGCGATGTCGTGGGATGCTACGCGCTTCCCGCGCGCCGATATGATCGCGCTCGCGCAGACATCGTCGTCATTGACCGTGCTGGATGACCCGCCTTACAACCAACTGGCGCATCGGGTGGATCGCGTCATCAAGCAGCGCGACGTGCTTGTGGCGCATAAAGCGATCAATGACGCGTTAAAATAAACCCTAATGAATCAGGATTCTCCGATGCTCATCATTGAGAACGGCCAGATGGCTGGGCAGCGCTGGCTGGTGGATAGCGACAGCGTCATCATCGGCCGCGAGGTGGGCGTGGCGAACCTGCTCCTGCCGGAACGACAGGTGTCGCGCAAGCACGCCAAGATCGAGCGCACTGATGCCGGGTTTATTCTCATTGATCTCGACAGCAAGAACGGCACATTTCTGAACGGCAAGGAAGTGCGCGAGCCCCAGAAGCTGCAGGACGGCGACGAGATTCAGATCGCGCTGTGTGTGAAGATTGCCTTCGTCGGCAGCGATGCCACCGCCCCGCTCAATGCGCGGCCGATCAGCCAGGGACTGCGCGCCGCAGTGCGCGGCATCCGCCTTGACAAGGATAGCCGGCGCGTGTTCATCGCCGAGGAGAACCTCGACCCGCCGCTGTCAGTGCAACAATATCGGCTGCTCGAATTGTTGATTGAAGCGAATGGGGCGCTCGTCAGCCGGCAGGAAATCGTAGAGAAGGTGTGGGAAGGCGAGAGCGCCTACGGCGTGAGCGAACAGGCGATCGATGCGCTGGTGCGGCGTCTGCGCGACCGTATCACTGAGAAGGACCCTGAGCACGAGTACATCGTCACAGTGCGCGGCCACGGCCTGCGCTTCGAGAACCGTTTTCAGTGAATTCCCCGGGAAATTACCGCGCGCGCATCGGACGCGCCCGCGTTCGATATGCCGGCATTCGGTGCGCCTGCATCCAATGCGCCCATTCCTCCATTAGAATTGCCATATGTTAGAGCGCGGGACCATATTGCGCAATCGTTATCGCATGGTGCAGCCAATCGGCCAGGGTGGCATGGGGTCTGTGTACCTTGCCGAGGATCTGCGCCTGGAAGGTCGCAAGTGTGCGATCAAGACCGTGCGCATCGATCCCGCAGCCAGCAAGGAAATCATCAGCGAACTGCAACGCCAGTTCTCACGCGAAGCCGGCATCCTGGCGCGACTCGACCATCCCAACCTGCCCAAAGTGTCGGACTATTTCACCGAAGCTGAGCAGGACTACCTGGTGATGGACTATGTCTCGGGCAAGGACCTGAAGGAGATCATCGATGACGCCCGCCGCAACGGGCGCTTCCTGACTGAGGTTGAAGTGTTGAACTGGACACGCCAGTTGTGCAACGCGCTGAACTACATGCACAACCAGGAAACGCCGGTGCTGCACCGCGACATCAAGCCCAGCAATATCAAGCTCACGCCGAGTGGGTTGATCAAGCTCGTGGACTTCGGACTGGTGAAGGTGCTGTCGAAAGACGACTCGCGCACGATCACCGTGTTGCAGGGACGCGGCACAGCAGCTTATACGCCGCTGGAACAATACGGCGAGGATGACACACACACTGATGCGCGCTCCGACATCTATTCACTCGGCGCGACGTTGTATCACCTGCTCACCAACCAATCCCCACCGGAGGCCAAACAGCGCTTCCTGAAACCAGAGACGCTGGTCCCGCCGCGCGCGATCAACCCAGCCGTTTCGGAGTATGTGGAACGCGCTATCGCCGCCGCCATCGCCATGCACCCCGACGATCGCCCGAGGTCAGTGGCCGAGTTTGACGAACTGCTCCTCAACAACCACAACCAGGATGGTTCACCGCGCGCCTCTCAGAGTTTTCAGCGTGAGAGCGTGCTCGATCTGGTGCGTGACAATGTGCTGTGGATCATTCTGGCCGGCGCGACCGCGGTCGTCGGCTTCCTTGCAACGGTGCTCCGATAGCCGGAGAACGCGCCACGCCATGATTCCAACCACTGTTGCGTCCGTTCTGTTTGGGCTGGTTGCCGCCATCACATGGGGCACTGGCGATTTCAGCGGCGGCTTCGCCACGCGCCGAGCGCCTGTAACCGTTGTGCTGCTATGTTCGCAACTCCTCGGCATCACGCTGGTCACGGCGATTGCACTGTTGTCGCGCGAGCGTTTACCGTCGCTGGTCGATGTGGCCTGGAGCGCCGCAGCAGGCATTGCGGGGCTGGTCGGACTTGCTTCGCTTTATCGCGCCATGTCGATCGGGCAGATGGGAACCGTGGCTCCTGTGTCAGGGGTGGTCTCAGCCGCACTGCCAGTAATCGCAGGGGCGCTCACGCAAGGGTTGCCTGTGCCGCTTGTGCTGCTGGGGTTTATCTTCGCTCTCGCGGGGGTGTGGTTCATCTCGCGCACTGGCTCCTCTGAGACACCGCGCGCGGGCCGCGCGACCAGCATTCTGCTGGCGCTCTTATCCGGCGCGGGATTTGGCGGGTTCCTGATCCTGATTGCGCAGGCACAGCACGGTGCGGTGTTCTGGCCGCTGGCGGCTGCGCGCGGCGCATCGCTGCTTGTGATCGTAATCTGGTCGCTGTTCAAACGCTCGATCCAATTGCCGCCGCGCAACGCGTTGATTCCGATCATCGCCGCCGGAGCGATGGATGCCGGCGGTAATTTGTTCTTTCTACTCTCGGCGCAGGCAGGCCGGTTGGACATCGCCGGGGTGCTCTCATCCCTCTATCCCGCCACAACCGTCATCCTCGCGCTGACCGTGTTACGCGAGCGCCTGGTTCGCAGCCAGGTCGCCGGCATCGTCCTCGCGCTGATTGCGATCCCGTTGATATCGCTGCCTTGACGCTTGCCGTGTGACTATAAGTCACCGGCAACATACGTTAAGCGGGAGTCCGCTTGCGCAGACTACAGGTGAGCGCGCCATCCGCTTCTCCTTCTGCGGCACGACACGGCACGAATATTCAAAGACTTCCGGTTGTAAGCGCGCCTGCACGCTCGTACTTCACGATAATGACGCTACTTGGGGAGACAGGGCGTAAACCGTTTCCAATGGCCTTCGGAGACAACTTCGATTGCTCCGTCGATCACTTTGAGAGCGGTCTGATCGTCAATCGCGTACCCCGGCGCCCGCATCCCGGCGGCCCATCGCTCCGCGTCTGCCATGGTGTTCTCCGGCATATCCGGGTGACCCAGGTGCGGAAAGATCGAGAAGTCGACCAGTCCCAGCGTTTTATCGCCCTCGCCGGACTGCCTCCAGTTGACGAAGTAATCACCGATCCGCGGGGTCATCACCATGCTTCCGGCACTCACACCCACCCAGACTATCTCGGGAAGCGATGACAGCAGGTTCGCCAACCCCGACTGCCGCATCCAGTGGCACAAGTACATCGCGTCACCGCCGTCCACCAGCAGGACGTCAGCCTGCCGAACCCAGGGGACCCATCGATCTTCGCCGATGCTGGGCAGTGCGGTGAGTTCGAGCACGCCTACCGACTTCCAGCCCAGGTCGCACATGGGCGCCGGCGTATGGCCGGAAATGAAACGCCAGACCGAGGCCGGCGTGCACCAGGGGTGGCCGTACTCCGCCGTGGGGATGCAGAGGGCGTTGCAGTCGGCGATCGGCTTGCCCAGCAGGTCGACCAGTGCGTCGCGGATGCTCTTGTTTTTAACGCCACCAGAAGTGAGCAGAAATCTCATTATTCTTCGCCTTGACGATTTTATGGGAGCCAAAAGGCTCCTCTATTCCTTCTCTTTGATACTGAAGCTGAACTACCCCAGAATGTAACGTGCGTTTCTACAATACTGTCACAGCCTATGATGCCGTTCGCCTCATCGGGCATCGGCTTCTCCTTCAGAGTCCCAACACGTCACGAATATTCATTGACTTCCGGTGGTAACAGCGCCTGCGCGCTCGTAACTCACGACAATGACACCGCTTGGGGAGACTTTGCTATCCGTACAACAGATCAAACGGCATGTTCATCTGTGTTCGCAGGGCCGTTCCAAGAATCGGGTCGGAATAGGGCGCTATCCACCCGCCAAACCCGAAGCCACCACTGGTATCTTCCTCTGGCCCGCCTGGGGCTTGTATCACACCATCCAGGGAAATATGTTCAAGCACAGTAACTTTTCTCATGGCTGAGTTCCTCCAACATCTAGTGACCCTTATGGCAACCATTTTAGCATCGCGCTCGAATGCGGCAGATTAGGCAACGGCTCCAGGTATCTCAGCCGCCGGTAGACGCAGGCGCAAAGCCGCATATATAAGACGCGGCGGAACGCCTCACATTGTTGAAATGGATTAACCGATGCTGTTTCTGTTTCCCTGCAATGGCGAATTCCTAGTGGCATTGCGTTTAAGCCTGCCGAAGTTCCGATTAAAATGCCTGCATGAAAATCAGCGTTGTACAGAAACAAATCCAGGCGCTCCCGGCAGACGCCCTGATCGTCAACCTGTTTGAAGGCGCAACGATGCCGGCCGGCACGACCGGCGCCGTCGACTCTGCGCTTGGCGCAACCGACGGCATACCGGGCGACGGCATGGTCAGCCGCCTGATCAAGCTGGGCGATTTCAAAGGCAAACTCAACGAGGTTGCCGTGCTCTATACCAACGGCATGATCCCGGCGCCGCGCGTCATCCTGGTCGGGCTGGGAAACAAAGACCAACTAACCGCCGATCGCGTGCGTCAGGTCAGTGGCGCGTCAATGCGCAAGGCGCGCGACCTGGGTTGCAAGCGAGTGGCCAGCGTTGTGCATGGCAGCGGTCTGGGCGGGTTGGATGTGCGCATAGCGGCACAGGCCACGGTTGAAGGCGCACTCCTTGGCGCATATCAGTTTCGCGAGTATAAGACCAGCCCGGGCAATGGCAAACACATCGACGAATTCACGCTGGTTGAGTTCAACCCCGCGCGAATGCAAGCGGTGCGCAACGGCGCGCATGATGGAGAGATCATCGCGAACAGCACAAACAGCGCGCGCACGTTGATCAACCGCGCCCCCAACCACCTTACCCCGGCTGCATTTGCTGATGTCGCGCGCGAGATGAGCATTGCATCAGGGCTGACCGTTGCCATCCTTGAGGAGGATGGAATCGCACAGTTCAAGATGGGCGGCCTGCTGGCCGTTTCACAGGGCAGCGCCAATCGTCCGCGCTTCGTGATCCTCGACTCTGCGCCGGAGAGCAAAACCGCGCCGCTGGTATTCATTGGCAAGGGCGTGACTTTCGACACCGGCGGCATCAGCCTGAAAGATCCATCTGGGATGGAGAGCATGAAAGCCGATATGGGCGGGGCAGCCGCCGTGTTTGGCGCGTTGCAGGCGATCGGCCAGTTGCGACTCCCGCAGCGGGTGATCGGCCTGCTGCCGCTGGTCGAGAACATGCCGAGCGATCGCGCCTTTCGCCCTGGCGATGTGATCACGATGATGAGCGGCATGACGGTGGAGATCATCAGCACGGACGCCGAGGGCCGCATGATCCTCGCGGATGCGTTGCACTATGCCAAACGCTTCGAGCCACGTGCGGTGGTGGATCTGGCAACCCTGACTGGCGCATGCGTCGTGGCACTGGGCGATGGCATGGCAGCCGGCGTGTTCAGCAACGATGATGCATTTGCGGCGCAACTCATGAAGTGCGCGCACAACTGCGGCGAACGCCTGTGGCAGTTGCCGCTGTATCCCGAATATGGCGACAAAATCAAGAGCGATGTGGCCGACCTCAAAAACAGCGCAGGGCGCACCAGCGGCGTTGGGACATCGGCCTACTTCCTTAAGCGCTTTGTGGAAACCGAGCACGGCCGCGACGCCTTCCCCTGGGCACATATCGACATGGCGCCAATGATGTTTAACACCGACAACAAAGGCTATCAACCGCGTGGGGCGATGGGTTATGGCGCGCGCACACTGGTCGAACTGGCGCGCGCCTCCGGCCTTGGGGTATAATCGGCCAGTTGCCAGCAACTAAAGTAAATAGCTATCCTATAGAATAGAGAAGATCAGATGTCAACAAAGCGAACTTATCAGCCCAGAAAGCGCCGCCGCGTGCGCGTGCATGGTTTCCTTCAGCGCATGCAGACCAAAGGTGGCCGCAAAGTGATTAACGCCCGCCGCGCCAAGGGACGCCATCAACTCACCGTGGTTGCGAATAACCACGTCAAGAAGGTCGATTGGAATGCCGTGTATTCAGTGGCCAAGAGCAAGGCCGGCACACGGGGAAGCAAATAACGGGCAGGGCAAATGTTGAATTTGCCCTGTTTTTATAATGCTCGGCCGCCTGCGCACATCCGCGGAATTTGGGCGCGTGAAGCGGGAGGGAAGTTTCCAGGCCGGCAGATGCTGCAGCATCAATGTTGCGCGCTGTTCGACGCCATCAGAACCAGCCGGCGATTTGCCTGGGATGATTGCATCAATGCCGTCGCGGGTTGGTTTGATTACATCTAAGAAGATCGGGAATGCGGTGCGGCGTAATCGCGCCCGCCGGATGATGCGCGAAGCGTTGCGCCAGTTGGTGAATGTGATCGAACCGTGTTGGGATATTGTTTTGATCGCCAAGCCTGCCATTTCCGCGCCGGGTGTGAAAATGCAGGATGTGCGGGATGAAATCAAGTGGCTGCTGAAAAAAGCGCGCATAGCGCGACCGATCACCCCGAACCCGTAACTGGCGACGGGGCGCCGCATGAGCGCGACGCGAGCGCGATGGGCATGATGGGCATTGTGCCGCGCATCCTCGTCGGGTTGATTCGCACTTACCAGATGACTATCTCGCGAGCGCTTCCACCCTCCTGCAGGTTCTATCCATCATGCAGCGAATATACCCTGCAGGCCGTCACAAAGTATGGCGCCCTCAAGGGTGGATGGTTGGGAGTCAAGCGCATTTTGCGCTGTCATCCATTCCATCCCGGCGGTTACGACCCGGTGCCATAACGTTTCTAGTTTTGAAATAAGGATTTGACTTGAAAAGTACATCAGTGCGTGCCCTCGTGGCATCTGCGGCGGGGATGCTCCTGCTGAGCGCCTGTGGCGGCGGCGGCGAAGTGCCGCCCAGCGCGTTCCCCGGCATGGTAGTCGAAGGCCCCTCAGCCTATCTTGCCAGCAATACCATCGTTTACAAGTTTGACGTGTCGAACGGCGCCGAGTCATGGCGCTTCCCGACCGCCCCCGACACCGCTAACCCGCGCGGCCCGTTCTCGGGCATGCCGATCAAAGTGGGCGACGTCATCGTCGTCGGCGGCAGCACCGGCTCAAATGGCGCGTATGACAAGCACCTCTATGGCATGTCCGATACGACCGGGCAGGAAGTGTGGCGCTTTACACCGCCCGGCGACAAAGGACGCGAATTCGTGGACGGCGCGGTCAGCGATGGCAAGCTGATCTACGCCCCGAACGGCGACGGCAATCTGTATGCGATCGACCCGGCGCAAAAGGACAACAATCAGCCCAAGGTAATCTGGACATTCAACACAGGCAACCGTCTGTGGGGCAAGCCGCTGCTGGCCGACGGCATCCTCTACCAGGGCGCGCTGGACCACAAGCTATATGCCATCAACGCGGCCACTGGCAAGGAGCTATGGCGCTTTGAGGGCGCAACCGCGCCGATCGCAGCGACTCCGACCCTCAAAGATGGCGTGCTCTACGTCGGCGCTTTCGACAGCAATTTCTATGCCGTGAATGCCAAAGACGGGTCGCTGAAGTGGAAAAGCACCGTCGACGGTTGGGTGTGGACTGCGGCAACTGTGACGAAGGATGCGGTTTATTTCGGCGATGTGCACGGCAAACTGTATGCGCTCGATCTGGAAAGCGGTCAGCACAACTGGACGTATGAGACGCGCGACACGATCAAAGCACAACCGGTCATTTCTGGCACGATGCTTTTTGTCGTCTCGGTGGACACGAACGTCTACGCGTTCGATCTGACAGACATCAGGAAGGATGCAACCGGCAAGGTGGACTACAACAACACCAAGTGGCAAAATATCACCCTCGCGCGTCGGATGTTCTCGGCGCCCGTGGTGGTTGGCGACGCGTTGCTAATACCTATCTTTGACGGCGACGTTAAAGTCTGGGCTCTGGACGTGACCACGGGGTCGCGCAAGTACCAGTTCCCAATCCCGCCGCCGGCGACGCCGGCGCCCGGGAAATAACCGATGGGCAGCCGTGATACGATGTTAAGTGATAATAGTAGGATGCCAGCGCCTGTGCGCCGGCTGATGGTTGGTCCTGAAATGAGGCTTTGATCCGTATGGGCAATATTTTCGATATCCTGGTCGTCAACCCGATGACCAACATCCTGCTTCTGATCTATGATCTGCTGTTCCATAATTATGTGCTGGCGATCCTGGTGCTGACGATCATCATCCGGTTGATCACACTGCCATTGACGCTCAAACAGCAGGTTTCCAGCATGAAGATGGCGGCCATGCAGCCGCAGATCAAGGCAATTCAGGAGAAGTATAAGAAAGAGCCGCAGAAGCTCAGTGAAGAGATGCGCAAGGTGGGATTCAACCCGCTGGGCGGATGTCTCCCCTTGCTGGTTCAGTTCCCGATTCTGATCGGCCTTTATAACGCGATCACGCGCACGCTGGCAGTCACACCGCTCAGCCTGCTCGAACTGGGCAAGCACATCTACAGCTTCCTGCCCAACCTGTCATCGCTCGTGCCGGTCAACAGCACATTCCTGGGGCTTATTGATCTGGGTCAGCCCGACAAATTGTTCATCATCCCGATTCTGGTGGTCGCGACGACTTACTTCTCGACAAAGCTGACGACGCCGCCCAGCACGGACGCGCAGACCAAGCAGACCAACCAGATGATGTCGATGATGATGCCGGTGATGTTCGGCTTCTTCATGCTGTCGGCGCCCGCCGGCCTGGGCATTTACTGGATCGTATCCAACTTGATTGGCATCGGACAGTACTTTCTCATAAAGCCGCGTCTTGATCTGGCGAAAGCTGAGCATGCCGCCGCGACAAGCGCTTCCTCTTCAGGCGGGTCAACCCCGTCGGTCTCGAAACCATCCACACCCAAAGCTCGCATTCCCCCGCCGCGATCGAAGGTCAAGCCTTCTTCTTCTGCTAGAATCGCCAAGCCAGGGTCAGAAAGCAAGTAAACACAATCGCACGCGGCGCAGCCATGGCAACCATGCATGGTTGCGCCGCAGTCGCAAAAAGAGGTCAAATGTCCGCAACTGAGATCACTGCACACGATATTGAGACAGCCATCCGGATCGGACTGGCGCAACTGGATATGCTGCGCGCCGATGTAAAGATTGAAGTACTGGATGAAGGCAACAAGGGAGTTCTAGGGATTGGCGCGAAGCCAGCGCGCGTGCGCCTGACGCCTTACGTCGAGACCGTCGCAAAGGAAGCGGCTGCTGCGCAGCCAGCGCTTGCGTCACCTGGTGCGCCGGCGTCGGACTTTGACGAATCCGATGATGACGATGCATCTGACGCGCAAGATATGTCCGAGGATGACGAGGACATCACCATCGAGCCTGAACCTGGCACACCCGCGCCCGCAGCAACTGAGGCGTTAGTTGAGCCCACAGAAAAGGAATCCGAGGACGACGATTCAAAGCGCTCCATTACATCAGAAGATGTGGAAATGGCGGCAACGCTCACGCAAGGGGTGCTTGACCGCATGGACTTCGCGGTAACGTGCACAAGTCGCAAGGTGGATCCCCCCGGCGGCGAGGACAATCCTTCCGTGTGGGTGGACATCCAGGGCGCCGACTCCAGCAGTTTACTGGCTCACCAGTGCGAAGCGCTCGACGCGTTGCAGATCGTCATCCAGACGATGTGGGCGCACCAGACCAAGAGCAACTTGCGCGTGACCATCGACGCCGACAGCTACAAGGTGCGCCGCGAAAAGCGCATCCAGCAGATGGCCGAACGCCTGGCCGAGCGCGTCGTGAGCTCAGGCCGTTCCATCACGCTGGAACCCATGCCTGCCTCGGAGCGCCGTCTGGTGCACATTGCACTGCGCGATCATCAGCAGGTGCAGACCGAGAGCCACGGTGAAGGCAGCGGCCGCCGCATTACCATCAAGCTTAAGTGATTGACTATCTGGCCATTGGTCACGTCACCGAAGATCTGTGGCCGGAAGGTCTGACGCCGGGTGGAACCGTTACCTACTCTTCGCGCGCCGCGCGCGCGTTCCTCCAAAAGGTAACGGTTCTAACGGCGGCGTCCCCCGGCACAGATCTCAACGCCGCTTTCCCTGATATTGACGCCCATTGTATTGCGGCGCCGCTCACAACCCAGTTCCGCAACATCTATACCGCGAGCGGGCGCGTCCAGGTGGTGTCACCCTGCCCAGTTGTGCTGGAGCCTGCCCATTTGACCGACGAGATGCGCGCCAGCCGGATCGCACATCTGGGGCCGGTATGCAATGAAGTCAGCGCTGAGATTGTCCGCAACTTCAGCGCTGACACCTTTATCGGTATCACGCCGCAGGGTTGGATGCGCCGCTGGGATGCACAGGGGCATGTCGTGTCACGCGCCGACAACTGGACCGACGCCGAACTGGTGTTATCCCGCGCGAGCGCGGTGGTTACCAGCATTGATGATGTCGCGGGCGACTGGAGCAAGGCGCTTCACTGGGCATCGCAGACCCGCCTGCTCATCGTGACGCAAGGGCCGCTGGGATGCACCGCGTTTTATGATGGCAACGCCCTGCAGACGCCTGCGCCGGCTGTGCAGGAAGTGGAGCCCACTGGCGCCGGCGACATTTTCGCCACGGTGCTCTTCATCGCGTTACAACGCGGCGATCCGCTGCGCGATGCGTGCGCGCTTGCCAACTGCATCGCGGCGCAATCGGTCACCCGACCGCGCATGGCCGGCATCCCGACCAGGGCGGACATCGCGCTGTGTCAGCATGAGCCGTTGAAGTAGAATCAGCCATGCACACAAAGCGCTGCACAAAAACCGGGCCATCGGCCTTCGTGGGACTGAAACAATCACAATGACCTACATCTACGCATTTGCCAACCAGAAAGGTGGTGTGGGCAAGACCACGTCAGCCGTCAACCTCACTGCCTACCTGGCTGCGCTGGGCAGGCGCGTGCTGCTCGTCGATATGGACGCGCAGGCCAACGCAAGCAGCAGCATGGGGATCGACAAAAACAAGTTGGCCGCATCCAGTTACGATGTGTTGCTCGGCAATGTGACGGCGGCCAAAGCCACGCTGAAAAACGAGAAGTACAACCTGCACATCATCCCCAGCTCGCCCGCGCTGGCCGCAGCGGAGATCGAACTGGTCGGCGAGCTAGCGCGCGAATACCGGCTGCGCCAGGCGCTCGCAACCGAGGTTGAGAAGTACGATTACATTTTGATTGACTGCCCGCCTTCGCTCGGGCTGCTCACCGTCAACGCCCTGACCGCCGCCAGCGGCGGCGTGTTGATCCCGGTGCAATGCGAATACCTGGCGCTCGAAGGACTGTCGCAGTTGACTCGCACCGTGCAACTGGTGAAACAGCGTTTGAACCCGCAACTGGATATCCGCGGGTTGATACTGACCATGTACGATTCGCGCACTGCCCTGTCGCAACAGGTAGCCGCCGAAGTAGTGAAGTTCTACGGCAAAAGTGTATTCAATACGCGCATTCCGCGCAACGTGCGCTTGAGTGAAGCGCCAAGCTACGGGCAACCGATCTTAACCTACGCGCCATCATCTCCAGGGGGTGTCGCGTACAAGACACTCGCTGCAGAACTGGCGGCGCGAAGTGAGGGGACAACGTAATATGGCAAAACCATTCGGACTGGGGCGCGGCCTCGCATCGCTGATCCCTGGAGCAGATGAGGCGCCGGCTGGCGGGGCGTCGTCCAACGGCATGGCCGAAATTGCGGTGAACGAAATCCGAACGAACCCGCTACAACCACGCCTGTCGCGCGGCGTGGAGGCGATGAAGCTGGAGGAACTGGCCGCCAGCATCCGCGAGCACGGCATCCTCGAACCATTGATTGTCACGCGCACGACCGGCGCCGGCGCACCCTTTACGCTGGTCGCCGGCGAGCGGCGCTGGCGCGCGGCGCAACTGGCCGGCCTGACGCACGTGCCTGTCGTGATCAAGGATGTTGCCCCGCAACAAATGCTCGAAATCGCTCTGATCGAGAACATCCAGCGCAGCGACCTCAGCCCGCTCGAAGAAGCTGCTGCGTTTCAACAGTTGATCAATGACTTCGGGCTGACGCAGGATCAGGTGGCGGAACGGGTTGGCAAGAGCCGCGTAGCCGTCACCAACACCGTGCGCTTGCTCAAGCTCCCCGGACAGATACAAAAAGCGTTGATGGAAGGGTCGATCAGCGAGGGGCACGCCCGCGTGCTGCTCAGCCTTGGGTCGGCGGTAGACCAACTGGTGGCGCTCGAACACATCGTAAAGAACGGGTTGAACGTGCGCCAGACCGAGGAAGTCGTGCGACGGATGCTGGAAACGCGTCCCGCGCCCCACCGCGAAAAGCCGGCTGAACAGCGCCCCGACGGCGCTGACGAATACGAGTCGAAACTCCGCGCCAAACTTGGCACAAAGGTTTCTCTCCAGCGCGGACGCAAAGGCGGGCGCATTGTGATCGAGTACTACTCCGACGAGGAGTTCTCGTCGATATTTGACAAAATTGTGGGAACAGAATGACCGATAAACCCATCATTCAAGAAAAACTCAAGCAGGCCGTCGGTCTGCTGGTTGAGCAGAACATCGACTGCTGGATTACTTTTGTGCGCGAGACATCGCAGGTGCACGATCCGGTGCTCGACCTGATTCTCGGCTTCGGCCTGACGTGGGAGTCAGCGCTGATCGTCACGCGCAGCGGCGCCAAGATCGCCATTGCCGGGAGATTTGACGCGCAGAGCATCCGCGATATGGAAGCATACGACGAAGTGATCGCTTACGATCAGGGCATCGCCGAGGTGCTCAAGGCGCGCATCACGCAACTGAACCCGTCAAATATCGCGCTCAACTACTCGCTCAGCGACCCCAGCGCCGATGGACTGACGTTCGGGATGTATGCGAAGCTGACGCAGATTCTGGCGGGGACGCCCTATGCGGGGAATCTGGTCAGCGCCGAGGGCGTCTTGCGCCGGCTGCGCGAGCGCAAGACGCAGACAGAGTTGGCGCGCGTGAAAACCGTCGTCGGGATCACCGAACAGGTGTACGCTGAGTTGTTCGCCACGCCGTTGCGTGGGATGAGCGAGATTCAGATTCACGCCCTGTGCGGCGACCTTGCCGCGAAGTATGGTTGTGGTTTCAGTTGGGATCGCGTGGACAACCCGATCGTCAACGCGGGGCCGAATTCGAGCATCGGGCACGGCATACCCAGCACCTTGGTCGTCGAAGCGGGACAGTTGCTGCATCTCGACTTCGGGTTGCGGCTGGATGGCTATTCGTCTGACCTGCAGCGCGTGGCCTATGTGCCGCGCCCCGGCGAGACCGCGATCCCCGAAGAGATCACGCGCGCGTGGAAGGCGTGCTGGAGCGCGCTCGAAGCCGGGCGCGCCGCGCTCAAACCTGGCGTGCAGGCATGGCAGGTGGATGCTGCCGCGCGGGGCGAACTTGTGCGCAACGGCTACCCCGAGTACATGCACGCGTTCGGCCATCATGTCGGGCGCAATGCCCACGACGGCGGCAGCGTGCTCGGCCCGCGCTGGGAACGCTATGGCGACATGCCCTTCAAGGAAATCGACGCCGGCAGCATCTTTGCGCTTGAACTTGGCACGATGGTCGCCGGATACGGGTACGTGGGCATTGAGGAGAATGT
>Ga0073936_10004129_pt1 | contig 20332 bp, 16 predicted proteins | sample AliMusrvi5mmetaG_FD_87041 | JGI IMG/M metagenome (GOLD analysis project Ga0073936, IMG submission 87041) | Freshwater lake bacterial and archeal communities from Alinen Mustajarvi, Finland, to study Microbial Dark Matter (Phase II) - Alinen... | ecosystem: Environmental > Aquatic > Freshwater >... | reverse complement strand
TTGCGCATCAAGGATGTGGACCTGGACCGGCTGCGGGTCACGGTGCGCGCGGGCAAAGGCGACAAGGACCGAATGACGGTCCTGCCGGAGAAGCTGGTGGAGGGGCTGCGGTCGCATCGGGACCGGGTGCGGGGGCTCTACGAGACGGACCGGGCGGCGGGTTTGGCCGGGGTGTGGCTGCCCGAGGCGCTGGAGCGCAAGTATCCCGGGGCTGGCACGTCCTGGGAATGGCATTGGCTGTTCCCCTCGTGCCAGGTGATGCGCGATCCGCACTCCGGGCTGAGCCGCCGGCATCATGTGTTGGATGCGTCGTTCCAGCAGGCGATTCGGGTGGCGGCGCGGGCGGCGCGGTTGAACAAGCGCGTGACACCGCACGTGCTGCGGCATTCTTTCGCGACCCATCTGCTGGAATCGGGGGTGGATATCCGCACGCTCCAGGATTTGCTGGGGCATGTGGACGTGGCTACGACGCAGATTTACACGCACGTAATGGCGCGGCCGGGGATGGGGGTGCGTAGCCCGCTGGATTTGTAACAGCCAACACCGATACCGATTCAAGATCCAACCTTGAACCTTGAACATCGAACATCCAACAACCAACATCCAACATCCAACACGGATCCAACAGCTAATGAAAGGCAACCTCGAACCCTGAAGATTGGACCTGGAGAGTCGAACGGCAAAAATCGGACCTTGAAAGGTGGGGCAGGGCCGCCCGAGGCTACATCGAAGCCACCCTCAAGCCTGGGCCTGGCCAAGCGGTAGGCAACCAGTAGGCAACCACTCCGATGTGGATCCGATCCACATCGGAGTGGTTGCCTACTGGTTGCCTACTGGTTGGCTAGTAATACGCTTGGAGGAGGCCTGCGGGCGGCCTGGAGGTAGTTGGGGGCGAGTTTAGCTCAGGCTCGGGAATCGGGGCGTACCGAAGGCTACCTACAGCGGAAGCTCAGGATGCCTCTCGGCCATGCTCAGCGACACTGTCGCCGGACCGGTCAGTGTCCACCGCCCTTACTCGACCGCAGCGAAGCCTCCGCCGAGCGCAAGCCCTCGCTCGCCGCGGTCACCCGAATGGAGCCTCCTTTGCCTTCAGCCGCGCGCACGATGAGGATCGCTTTGCCGTAAAAGAGGGTCACGTGGTCTGCGTCGAATTCCGCTGGGAAATGGTGGTCGCCGTTACCCACGCCCGCAAGGGTTGCGGGGCCCTCTATTCTGAATCTCACGTCATTCATAGCTAAAGGACAGAGGTTGCCATGCTGGTCCGTGGCTTCGACGAGCACGTAGCTCAGGTCCTCGCCGTCCGCCTGGAGTGACTTTCGGTCGGGCGTGAGGCGCAGCTTCGCCGGTTCACCCGCAGTGCGCATGAAGGCACTCCCCAGTTTGTGACCGTTCTGGTAGGCGACAGTCTTCAATTCGCCCGGCTCGTACGGGACATTGAGCCAGCGCAGCGCGTAGCGATCCCGGACCACCTGTGCATTCGGGTCCTTGGTGCGCAGGCCCAACGACCTGCCGTTGATAAACAGCTCGGCTGAGTCGCCGCCGGTATAGACATAGACCGGCACGTTCTGACCCACACGCTCGGGCCAGTTCCAGTGCGGCAGGATGTGGATAGTCGGCTTCTCCGGCGCCCAATGACTGCGATAGAGGTAATAGCGGTCCTTGGGAATGCCCGCCAGGTCCACGATGCCAAACGAGCTAATGCGGGATTCCTCCTCTTTGGCCAGCTTGCGTTTCGTGAAATGGCCCCAACCTTCAGCGACGAACGGCACCGGCTCGCCGATATAGTCGAAACCGGTCCACACGAACTCGCCGGCCACGAAGCGATCCTTCTCCATTAGTGCGAACTCCACGTCCGCCGGGTCCGAGTAATACGCCGAATTGTGGTCATAGGAACTGATCCGCGCCGTGCTCGGGTAATCGTCCTTCTTGGCGGGCAGCGGGAAGTCGTCGAAGTAACCGCGGGTGCTGTAGGCGGAGGCGGATTCGCTGTAAATGATGGGAAGCTTCGGCCACCGCTCCCGCGAAATGGAGTACCGGCGGGCGTAATTCCAACCCGCGACGTCCAGTGCCGCGGAGAGCTGCGACTTGGCCGAGTCCGGCACGCACTGCGCCAGGCCGACCGGGCGAGTGGTGTCGAGCGCCTTAACGAAGCCTACCATCGTCTTCAGCAAACCGGGCGCGTCTGGATATTTGAGCCCTTCAAGGTCCCAGATTTCATTGCCAACGCTCCAGACCACGACGCAGGGATGGTTGCGGTCGCGTCGGACAAAGTTGGTGTATTGCTTCATGCCGTGCTCGGGGATCGAGACACCCTTGGGGAGCGTAGCCGTGCCATCCCATTTATCGAAGGCTTCGTCCCAAACGACGATGCCCATGCGGTCGCACAGGTCGAGCAGCTCAGGCGCGGGAGGGTTGTGGCTGGTGCGGACGGCGTTGACCCCCATCTCCTGCATGATCTGCAGTTCACGCTCCATGGCCCGGGTGTTGAACGCCATGCCCAGCGGGCCAAGGTCGGAATGCAGGCAGACCCCATGTAATTGCACTCGCCGGCCGTTCAGATGGAACCCATCGTCGGCCGTGAACTCGAATGTGCGGATGCCGAAAGGCGTTTCTGTCGCGTCCACCAGCTTCCCACCGAGCCACACGCGCGTGACGGCCTTGTAAAGTCGCGGGGTTTCGATGTCCCACAACTGGGTTTTGCGCACGGTGAGCGTTACCGCGCCCGCATGCGAGCCCTTAGCCGGCACCGAGAAGCTCACTCGTTGCCGGGCAACCTCTTTGCCCTTTGGATCGAGCAACGTGGTTTCTACTTCCGGCTCGACGGCTGAGGCGGTGTGGTTTTCCAGTGTGCTTTCCACATGGACCGTGGTCGAATCGCCAGTGACCTGGGGAGTTGTCACGAATGTCCCCCACTGCGCGACGTGCACGGGCTCATTCACCACGAGCTGCACCTTGCGATAAATGCCCGCACCCGGATACCAGCGCGAGTTGTGCTGGCGCGTGTCCACGTGGACAGCCACGACGTTGCGTTGTCCGGCCTGGACGAAATCCGTCGCGTCCACCCGGAACGACATGTAACCGTAATCCCAGCCGCCGGCCTTCTGTCCATTAACGTACACCGTCGGCACCGCCATCACGCCGTCAAAGTCAAGATAGACGCGCTTGCCCGCGTCGGCGGCAGGCAGGCTGAGCGACTTGCGATACCACCCCTCGCCGCGCCACGGGAGCTTGCCGGTGTGCGGGTCGCCTCGGGGCTCGTAAGGACCGCTGATGGCCCAATCGTGCGGCAGCCGCACCGGCAGCCAGGCCGCGTCGTTGAACTCCGCCGCCTCGGCGCCTGCTTGGGCTCCCTTGGCAAACTTCCAATCGCGGTTGAAGTTCTCAACCCGGCGCGGGCCTGGATCGGCTGCGGCTGCGCCCGTGATGGTCACAACAATCAGCAAGGCTACGATGGGTGAAATTCGGTAGTTCATGTTGCTGGGGGACAAGTGTGCAAACCGGCATGAGGCTGGTCAAGCGTCTCAGCCAGAGGCGCCCGGCAGAGGTCACTGCCAGTGACTAAGTCGGGGATGAGGAAGCCAATCTGAAGCTGTAGGAGACGACGTAAGGAGTCTCTAATCAGCACGTTCCGAACAAGCCCAAGTCCGGGAAGCAGGCCAAGAGATCAGAGACTCCTTACGTCGTCTCCTACAATGACTTACGAGGACTTCACCGATGCGTCCTGAGAATGGCTGCAGCCGCTTCGCGCACCTCGGCAGGCAAACCACCCAGCCGCTTGGACGCTTCCTTCAAATCGGAAACGTATCCCGGCGACCGTCGGGTGAGCGTGGGTTGTACCAACCACCCGTCGCTGCCGGTCCTGCGGATCAAGTCACGCGTCGCCCGCTGGTAACTGGGTTTCTCCAGCCGCGCGATCCAAAGCCGGTGCTGACTGACCGCCAACAGGGGGTGGTCCCCCGGACTGTCTCCCACCGCCAGGAAGGGATTTCGGCCAATCATGTCAAAGACTGCCGCTACCTTGCCCGAATAGGCCGGCACCGGAAACTGCAGGCGCCTGGTCAGGCATAACCCGGTTAGAGCCTTTTCGGCCATCGCGGCGTATTGCTCGTCATCGCGGACGAGCACGGCGTCCTTATACAAACGGCCTCGGCGGTCTGCCAACAGCGTTGAAATCCCGACCACGTGGCTAGCGGCCAAGCCGGCTTTCAAGCCTCGCCGGCGCAAGAGAGGGTTGAGCGCGTGCAGCACCATCCAGCGGACGCTCCAAACGTTGCTGGCGGATATGATCCAGACGTCAAACTGCAAGCGCACGAGTTCGGCGATCAATTCGACTGCTTCAGGATAAAAGAAGGGCACCGGCATCGCCGTTTTTCCGGGGGTGACTTCGATGAAGGTCGGCTTCGTCGGCTGGGGCCACTCGAAGGCGGTGCGGGTGGCGTTCACGACATCCAGGGGACGCAAGTTCTCCATGATCTCGACCACCCAGGCGTATCCGTTGGCCAGCGGGGTGGGATCGCGTCCTTCATGCGCGGTGGGTGCCAGTAACGCCTCGTAGTACTGCGTCACATCGGCGCACGAAGACAGTTCCATCAGATCCTGGCCCGGAACCCGAAAGGGCGACTGGTGGTGTTCCCTAGCTTGGCCGGGGTCAGCACCCCGGATTGCGCCAGGACCGCTAGCGTAGCCTCGCCGATGTCCCCGCATATCACCGTATTGTCGAAATCGAATACCACCGGGAGCCGTTGTCCTGCGCCTTTATTGATGATGACCTCGAGCGCGCTGCGAGTCTCCTCGTTCCAACCCGGGGCTTCAAGCCGGCATCCGCGACCGCTATCGCCGCGGCGCTTAGGAACGCGTCGGGGCAGGCTGCCCAGCGTCAAATCCAAATGGCTGGACACCTTTTTTACCGCTCTGCGGTGCTTCACTTGGCTCCTTTCGGGCGCACGTTCCAGATCGAAATCATGAGGGCAGCCGGCAACAGCGGCATGGCCGCCAGGACCCAGAAGATCAACGACCAGTTGCCGTGGCCAAGGTCCTTTAGGTAACCAATGCCGGCCCCGGAGAAGATGGAGCCCAGCGCTCCGAGGCACATGGTGAGCCCGGTGGCAATAGAACCGGCTTTAGGGTGGCTCAAATCAATCGTCGCCGCTCCGCTCATAAGCATGTCCGGTCCGTAAATCATAAACCCGGCCAGTCCCAACAGCACCGTTGCGGCCACCCAATTGCCTTTCGGAATCAGCGTCATGGCCCCGCACACCACTGCCAGGCCAAGCATCATGATCACGCAGACCGGCGCCCGGCGTCGGCCGAACAGCGTATCCGACGCCCAGCCCGCCGTCATGGCTCCCAATGAGCCGACCAGCGGGATCATGATCGCTGTCAGGGCACTGTTCTTGATACTGCGCCCGTGAAAATCGAACATGTATTGCACACTCCAGCCCATAAAAGTGTAACGCACCGCGTTCATAACCATGAAACCAATGGCCAGGATCCACAGAACCCGGTTGCGCAAAGTGGTTCCCAGGATCTTCCGCGTCTCAGCCCAACTGGAGCTGGTCGTTGATCTCGGAGCTTCGCCAGGTTTGGCCGGTTGGTGGTCTAAGTCGTCACGCACCGTCGGCAGCCCGGCGGCTTCGGGTGAATCATGCAGGCAGAAGAAGAACACCACCGCCATCGGCAATAGAATCAGGCTCGGCACCAGGAAGGCGGCGCGCCAGCCGATGGCCTCGCAGAGAAAGCCGGCCAGCAGCCAGGAGAGCACATTACCCACCGTGTAACAGGTCGAGAGCCGCCCAATCAGAATCCCGCGCCGGGCCGACGTGTTCCAATTCGAGAGCGTATGGACCATTAATGACCAACCGGCGGACTGGAACCATCCGTTTACCGCCCACAGCAACAGCATGACGTGGAAGGACGAACTGAAAGAAAACAAGAGGTTCGTAGCCGAAGCGGCGACCAGGGCGATCGTCATCAGCCGGCGCGTGCCGTAGATCTGGCCCAACGTGCCATTGACAATCTGTCCAATGGCATACACCGCCGCGTAAGTCGATGGGATACTCCCGATTTGGGCACTGGTCCAGGTAGGGAATTCCTTGAGTATCGCCGGCTGCGCCACGGAGAAATTGACCCGGCAGAGGTAGTAAGAGGCGTAAGCGCCCCACAACAACCAGAAGACCCCTAGTTGATGAGAGCGCAAGCGCGGGTCAGCGGCCTGCGGTGCGGATGTGACAGCTTGGGTCATGAATCGGACGTGACTGTGCGCTGGGCCAAAGCCGTCGGTCAAGAGGATTGATGGGAACTGGAATTCCCCGCTACCGTTGCAGGCACTTAAGGACTGCCTCGGTGCGATTGTGGACGCCCAACTTGTCGAACATGTTCTTCACATGGTTGTGAACCGTCCAGATACTGATGTTGAGCAAGTGTGCGATCTCCTTATCCAAGTAGCCTCGGCTGATGTGGTTGAGGATCTCCTGCTCGCGGTTCGTTAAGACCACTGACGTGGGCGACCGCCATTCGGCCCTGGGGTCGCTAAAGAAGCTTTGGAAGTAGTTGCGAATGTGGTGTCCCGCCTCCATCGCAGTCAGTGTTCGGGCGCGCGCCGCGGGCTGCAGCGGATCGAACAGTGCCGTCGGCAGCCGTCGCCGGTAAATGTAGCCTCCGCTGACTCCCGAGACGGCAATCCATATCTGGTCGCTGTCCTCATGCAGGCGGTACGGGAAGATCGGCAGACCCGGCCACCGCGCCTGCACACACTCGGTCAGTTGGTTTATGTCCGGTGCGACGCGGTTGACGAGCACCAGGGCCAGGCTTTCATGATCCAATGCATCGACCACCTCGCCGGCCGTGCGATAGACGCTTGGACAAGCAAACCCAGGTTGGCGATCCAGCCAATAACGCAGGCAGACATGGGCCGTCGGGTCAGGCTCGAGTACGGCCAAAGGCTTTCGCCACCGGCCGTCCACGCCGGGGGGTAGACTCCCGGTGGGCGGCTCGCGCAAGAAAGTGAAGAGGGTCGAGTAGGTTGCCGCCGCTGGGTTCTCCGACCAAAAGATCGCGAGTGTGATCTCGCGCTCAAACCACTCGAACGCCGCCGACCAACCACGTGCGAGAATCACGCGGTGAATCTCTCTCGCCCTCGCGGCGGCCAGCTTAGGATCGTCCGAGCCGAGCGGAAAATACGCGTAGGCTCCGTCATGTTCGATGCGCACCGAAAACTCCCCGTCGGCGGCGAGCCGCGATTCGCGGTATCGCCGTTGGATCAACCGTTGTTCCCAATAGGCAAGACCATCCTTGGGCAACTGCCTGGCGCCTTCAGGTACTGCCGTTACGCCGCCAGCCCCCCGCCGTGAGCGGTGCCACAAGGTGGCGGCTTCCCAGCCCCGGCTGACAATGGTCGCGTAGAGCTGTTGCGCCTCCAGCGCGGCTTCGACCCGCGTGCGTCCCGACAGCGAGAATGTGCGCCGACGGCCTTGGAATTGGATCTTGAAGGCCCAGCCCTTCACCGCGTAAGTCTGCCCCCGGCGCGTGAACGAGTTCCTGAAGACGCGCCGCTTCCAATCTACGACATCCAGCCGCTCGCTGCCCGCAGCCTTCGGCCGCGGACGCCCGTCTCCCCTGCTTGGACAACGCTTGGACACTCGCGGCTATCGGGCTAGCACGACGACGACGATTTGTCAACACCGTCCCGCCGCCCTGGCTGCCGGGGATGAGCCACTGTCTGGAGCCCCGGAATGCGGAACCGGACGGATACAGCCCCTGTGCGTGGCTCCTGCGGCTGCCGGGTGAACTCCTAGGTAATCGGAACCGAGATGTCTCTCGCCGAGGCACCGCCGGACCGGGGTTGCTGGCCACCCTCCGCGGAGCGCGGGGCATTGGCAGGAGACGGCGGTTTCTGACCCAAACTGGCCATTGCTTTCACGGGCTTCCCATCGGGCATAATACTGCAGTGTGAACAGCCGGGTTTTGTGCGCGCGGGGACGTTCGAAAATTGTCCTCGGGATGCTATCCCGGCTTCACAAGGTCAGCCATCTGAGACGAACTAACTACTAACCGTTCAACTGTAAGCCGCGAAGATTTGGTTGTCGTTAAACCGCCGGGTGGGTGGGCGCAACTCTGTCTTCAGAGCCCGACAGCTCCGGAAACCAAACAAAAGAAGAACCTGCGGCAACCCCGCTCTAAGGAAAAGATCATGAACAAACGCATCCTCCAACACCTCGCCCTGGCGGCGGTCTTGGGTCTTGGCGCAGCACTCGGCCAAGCCCAGATCACCAATGCCCTCGTCGTCCACTTGACGTTCGACGGCACTGACTCCTCGGGTAATTACACCAACAACATTGCGAACGGCATTATGGCCTCGCCCATGGGCACCCCGCGCAGCGCCCTTGGCAAAATCGGCGGCGCCGTGTCGCTCACCACGAGAAAGGACGGCTCTGAGATCAGCTACTTGAACCTGGGTTATCCCACGGAGCTGCAGTTCGGCGCCGTCAGGGACAGCTCAGATTCAGATTTCAGCATCGCCTTCTGGTGTAACTACACCAATCAAGTGGACGATCCGGCTTTCATCTCCTGTGAAAACTGGAGCAGCAGCAACAACCGGGGCTGGGGCATTTACAGCCAGGGCAGCGGCAACTGGCGCGTGGTCACGACCGACGACCAAGGCGCTGCCGGCAAACAGAGCACCACGCTGGGGAACCCGGCAGGCCTCCTCCGCGACGGCACCTGGCACCATGTCGTTGTGACTTGGGAACGCCGCGGCATCGTCTCTTTCTACAAGGATGGCGCCCTCCTCAGTTCCGCCTCTCTGGCCGTCGTCACAGGTCCGATTGATACTTTGGACATCGGCAACAGCGTGAACATCGGCCAGGACGGCACTGGCGCCTATACCGATGGAGGCAGCGCGGAAATGGCTGACCTCCTAATGGACGATATGGGCATCTGGCGCCGCGTGCTGAGTGTGGGAGAAATCTCGGCCATCTACACCGCTGGCTTGGGAGGCACGAACCTGTCCAAGGTCCCGTCAGTGGTGAATCCGTTCGTGAAGGCCACCACCCCGTCCCAGCAAGCCACCGGCGTGCAGCCGGACGCAACAATTTCAGCGGTCATCACCGACGGCCTCAACGCCGTGGCGACCAACTCCGTAAAGCTCCTTGTGAACGGCGCCCAAGTAGCGGCCGCCGTGACTAAGGCGGGGACCGACACGACGGTCCAGTTCGCGCCTAAGGCCGTGTGGCCAAGCGGTCCCAACACGGCCATGGTGATATTCGGGAACAATGCCGTGCCCCAGAAGTTCTTCACCAATACCTGGACCTACACGGTTGCCTCTTACGTGACTTTGACGCCCGACCTCAAGGTGACGCCCAACACCTCAGCGCCCGGCTTCGCCTGGAGGATCTTCGCTAACCAGGCCAACACCACCGCCAACAATGCCCGCGCGGAAACCTCCTTGGCCGGGATGCTAATGGACACGGACGGTGTCACCCCGTTGCCAAACAACGCTAATCCGACCGTCCAGGGCGTGGCCCTTGCTCCCGCGGTTGCGCCCAACCCCGCCAACGCTTCGCTCAAGTTCGAGATCGCCGGAGTAATCAACCTCGACAGCGCCGCAGGCTCCTCTGGGAATTTTCAACCGGATGGCCAGATGCCCGGCTTGCCGGGCACCGACGGTTCGTCCGATGGCGCCGCGGCCGAAGTACTGACCTATGTCGAACTGCCGGCTGGTCTCGTGGTCATGGGCGTCAACAGCGACGACGGCTTTTCGACCAGCGTCGGGCAGGCTCCTAAGGATGCTATCGGTCGCGTCACGGCGGGCGAATACGACGCCGCCCGAGCCTCAGCGGACACTCTCTTCTACCTCTCGGTCCAGCAGGCTGGAGTCTATGCATTCCGCACGCTCTGGGAAAATGTAACCGGCGGCGCCAACATTGAGTGGTTCACCGTTAACGGCACAAACAAGGTGTTGATCAATGATCTGGCCAACGGCGGTCTCAAAGCTTACCGGGCCACGGCAGCCTCCGCCCCGCCGTACATCAAATACGTCAGCCCCGCACCGGTTTTGCGCCTTTTTAACCAACCCAGCAAATCGCTCGTCATTGTGCTCGCCGATGGCGACACGGCGATTGACGACAATTCGATCGCGCTCAAAATGGACGGCGCCGCTGTTGCCACTGTCAAGAGTCGCGCAGGTAGTTCGGTGACGCTGACCTATACGCCCACGACGCTCCAGTTCCCCGTGGACTCGCATCAGGTCGAGCTGACCTTCAAGAACGTCGGCGGCTCCTACACGCGGACCGCACAGTGGTCCTTCTGCAACCTCCTCAACATAGTCCTCCCAGCCCCGGTGCTCCTGGAAAACTTCGACTCCTACGCCGAAGGCTCCGTTCCCACAGGTTGGGTCGAGAAGAACTTCACTGATTGCTCTAGCACCTACTGCGCCACTCCGGGGCTCAGCCTCGACAACCTTAATTCTGATACCTATCGCGCTTGGGTCGTCGTCAGCCGGGACCGGCTGCAGGGCTTGAAGGGTCGCATCTTCAACTGTGCCCCCGGCCAGACCTCCAATGGCGTGCCTGTTGATGTGGATATGCTGTCCCAAGGTAACCTGATCTACGCCGAGTCCGACGTGCGAGACGGGAACCAGGTACAATTCCTCACGACCAAGGCCTTCAACCTCTCCACCGTGGCCAACCCGGCGATCTCATTCAGCAGCCTTTACGAGCAGAACCAGGACAGCATGGGCGCCGTGGAGTATTCGGTGGACGGTGGCACGAACTGGCTGCCTGTGGTCTATTACCTCGATTCAGTTGATAGCGGCGGCGACATCCGGCTGAACACCGATGGCACGGTGGATGCCGTCAAGACCTTCACCGATCCGAATACGGACACCGCAGTCTGGACGGATGGAGGGGTGCAGAAGGGCGGCAATTACGGCGATGGAATCGCCGCGCCAATCACCCAAGCTCTCGGGCGTTTTGTCGCTCCGCGCATTAACGACAATAACACGATTGACAAGCGGTTGGAGATCTACCGCCTCCCGGCAGCCGCGCATAAGGCGGACGTGCGGTTGCGCCTCGCCCAACTCGGGACGGGCAGTTGGTACTTCGGCGTGGACAATTTGGCGTTCTACGACGTGGTCGCGCCGGCGGCGTCGAAGGTTACCATCACCGTTGCGGGCAGTAATGCCACCATCTCCTGGACTGGCATCGGCACACTCCTGGTAGCCAATTCGGTGAGCGGGCCCTGGACCCCTGCCGACAGCCAGGCCAATCCGCAGACCGTGCCGATCTCAGGCACCAGTAAGTACTGGCGCATCGGGGCTCCGTAAGCTGATCTAATTGATGATCGCGAAAGGCCGGGTCGAAAGACCCGGCCTTTTTCATGAGCGGTTTGGATTTCCACCCACCATTCCTGTAACTATTCAGGTCTGGGGAGCGCGCCCGCCACGGGCGCTGCCATCCGGCGCCCTCGCCGGATGGTTGGAGGTCGTCCCCACGCGTGGCCGGCGAGGGCGCCAGCCACCACGCCCGTGGCGGGCGCGCTCCCCGGACCTGAACAGTTATCTGTTCCTTTGGTAGGTCTGAATGGTTTCGGCGGCTTTCTGATCGCCCTGGCTTTGAGCCGCGGCCAGGAGGTCATTCACCGTAAGCAACCCGCGCGCCATTACGCTCTGTTGTTCTTTGGTCAGGCCGGGAACCGAGGTGAGGGATTGCAATTGGGCGAATGCTTTTGAATAGTCCTGTGCCTGAACTGCCGTCACAATCTGGGCCGCAAGATCTTTGGCCTCAGCCTTGGCCCCAGCGAAAGCTTTGTTGAATGTCGCGGCAAATTGATCGACCGGCAGCACGGTTGGCGGTGGAATGTCCTTCTTGCAGCCTAGACCAGCAATCAATAGCAGGAAGAAAGCGAACGCGACTCTTGTGACGCAGAGCGGTTTCATCATAATGAACTTCGGAGAGAGCCGGCCTACTCAACCGGTCTGAGGGGGATCTGCCCGGTGTAATGTCGGTAATCGATACCGACCTTCAAGCCCGTGAATTTGATTCTGGACACGTGCCCATCCGTCCAAGTCGTCTGGCAACTCTTGTTGTGGCGGTACCATTCACGGCTGAAATCGTAACCGTTGTAAAGACTCGTTAGGCCCCCGAGCGGCGGCGGTGTTCCAATCCACTGGGTCAGAATCGATGAACTGCCCGGGAACAGGCCGATGCTGTCTTCTGCCCCTTCCATCTTCGACTCCGCGGCATCCTGGGCGAAAATCATCCGCGACGGTTGTTTATAGCTGGAGACCTTCTTCAAGGCAGGTTCGACAGAGGGGTCGAAGGCCGTAAGCAGATACTGACAGATCCCGTAATCGGAATTCGCCCAAAACTCGACTGGGTAATACCGGCCGCCGTCATGCCACTCATCACAGTGAACGCACTTTGGACAGTGGAAGATACGCCGGTTTTTCGCGAAGTAATCCAGGTAGCCAAGGGCCCAGTAGGCAAGGGAATCCGTCGGGGCCAGAAGGACGTCCGATTGCGGGTTTGCTGTCCACTGCCCGTCGTTGGGAAGGTAGGGCCCGCTCGAATCCTTCAGGTAATGATAGCTGTCGTTGTAGTCGTGCGCGTACATGGTTCCCGCCAAGCCAATTTGCTTCAGGTTGGCCTTGCATTGGGCAGCTAGAGCCTGGTCCTTTGCCTTGGTCAGCGCTGGCAGCAAAAGCGCCGCCAGAATGGCAATGATGGCGATTACGACCAAGAGTTCAATCAACGTGAATCCAACGGCTTGAATGGCTCGACCTGCGACCCGCGGGCCCAACCCAGCCGTCAGGCGGCTTGAGGATGTGTGGCTTTGCATGTCCATGTTGGAACTGACTCTTATCCTCGGTCATAAGACTCGTAGATTGCAAGTAAAATCTAACGCAGCTAAAATGGACGCCGAATTAGCTTTCGGCGTATTTGATTTAGCATGCTGTTCCTTATCGCATTATGAAGAAACGGAAGTGGTCATGGATGATTTCGTTCGCGGTCGCGGCCGTGTTGGTTTGCGGAGTGGGGTACTATTTCTTCGGCGTATTGCCAGGCAAGCAGATCCATTCCAAGCCGGCGGCTGGGCCGACGGACGGGGAACTGAAAGCCGCTGCGGCTCGAGCTTCAGCCGGAGATCCGCAAGCCCAGTTACAAATGGGGATCTGGGGTTTGGAAAAGGCGATGCGGCCCAACGAGTATCGCGAGGCCGGGGAATGGTTGCGCAAAGCGGCCGAAGCGGGGATTCCGGAAGCTCAATACCGGCTGGGCACGCTTTATCAATCCGGACGTCTGGTGGGGCAAGACCCCACCAACGCGGTGTTTTGGCTTGAGAAGGCTGCCACCCAGCGCCATGTCGCTGCCCTTTACAATCTCGGTTCGATGTACGGCACGGGCCGAGGTGTGACCAGAGATCCTGCAGTCGCAGTTCGCTATTTCCGTCAAGCCGCCGAGCTGGGTGACGCCTATGCTCAGTACAATCTAGCCCGACGCTGCGAGGACGGCCAGGGCACCGCCACCGACCTCGTCGAAGCCTGGAAGTGGTATGAGCTGGCCGCCTCGGGCGGGATCGCCAGCGCGAAGGACGGAAAGCACGTTCTGGAAGCTCGCCTAACGCGGCAGCAATTGGAACAAGCCCGGCAGTCCACCGAGGTGTTTCGCAAGCAGGCCGCCGCAGCACGTAAATGATTCTCCCCACCGGGTCCCCGGTTCCGGGTGCGGATCTTGCCAGTAGCACCATGCTCATTGGCCCGGTATGGTAGGGCGCGCCACTCCGTGCGCGCCGCGAGTGCCAAGCGCAGGCTATATTGGGACGGTTTGCGTGTAGCCGCGGCGCGCACGGAGTGACGCGCCCTACCTCGCTACTGCCGGTCCTCGTGGCTCTGTCAAGATGCGCCCCGGTTCTGGTTCAATAGGGTTTGGTCCTTGCAAATTGCCCGCTGCGGGGGTAGTCTTCTCTCAGAATCTTGAGCCGTAATTAGACTATGAAGCGAATCTGGATTGCAATAATTGGAGTCGCAGCACTGGCATTCACCCTCACTACTAACGCGGGCGGTTACCACGGAGGAGGCTGCGGCGGTGGGTATCACGGCGGCGGGGGTTGTTATGGTGGCGGTTACCGCGGTGGAGGTTACTATGGTGGCGGCTGCTATGGCGGTGGTTGGGGCTGGGGCATTGGTGTGGGATTCTCAGGGTGTGGCTGGGGGGTTTCTGTTGGCTTAGGCGGACCGGGCTGTTACGGCGGCTACGGCTATTACGGCTACGCCCCGGCCTATGCCGCACCTGTTTACGCCGCTCCCGCATATGCCGCGCCGGTGTACACCACGGCAGTTTATGCCAGGCCGGTTTATACGACACCGGTTTACGCCACGGCGGTTTACCGCGCGGCCCCGTCTCCTGCAGCCGTAGTGGCCGTTCACGCAGCCCCGGCAGCGTCGACCTCGACGAGGCCTGCGTACGTCGCCGCTCGCGCGACGACCTACAACGCCCCGGTCTACGCCACCACAGCCAGACCATCGGCACCGCCGGCTTCTCCAGCTACCTACGCCCCCGCTCAACCCGCGCAGGCCTGGACGCAGCAGCCCGCACGGCAATCGGGCCCGACCTACAACTGGACGACTCCGCCGTCCGCGACCGGCTATCTCGCAAGCACTCGGTAGGGGGCGAGGGGGTCAAGCATCGATTGTCACCTGTCTGACCCTGATCGGAGGGCGATGCATTTCAGCCTCAGGCTTGGCTGCGGGGATCATTTTAGCGTCTTGAATCTACCACTTTGAACAACATATCTGAGGCATGGACAAGGACCAGGTAGCCGAAGTGTTGGTCAACATCGCGACATTGCTCGAATTGAAGGGTGAGAATCCATTCAAGAGCCGGGCTTATCAGAACGCGGCCCGAACTATCGAGGCGTTGAGCGAACCGCTCGCAAAACTGGTTTCGGAAGCGCGCCTCGCCGAACTGAAGGGCATCGGCGATGCGCTCCAGCAGAAGATCACCGAACTCGTTACCACCGGACGCTTGCAGTATTACGAGGACCTGAAGGCGGCGACCCCGCCCGGGCTGGTGGCGATGCTTGACATCCCAGGGCTGGGCCCGAAAAAGATCAAGGCGCTGCACGACGAGCTGGGGATCGAGACGGTCGAGCAGCTCGAACAGGCCTGCAAAGACGGCAAGATCGCGGGTCTGAAAGGCTTCGGTGAGAAAACACAGACGAACATTCTCGAAGGCATCCATCGCCGTCGCGCCTACGCCTCACGCCATCTGATCAGCGACGCGCTCGAACGGGAGGAGCCGCTGCTGGAAGCCTTGCGTTCGCACCCGGATGTCGTCCGCTGCAGCGCAGCGGGCAGCCTCCGGCGGCATCGGGAGATCATCGGCGACATTGATTTGCTCGCCTCGTCGAAGCACCCGGCGGAGGTCATCGAGTTCTTCACCAGCCAGCCCGGCATTGTGAAGGTGCTGGCCAAGGGAGAGACCAAGTCCAGCGTGCTGCTGGAGGATGGCATCCAATCCGACCTCAGAGTAGTGAGCGACTCCGAATATGCCTCTGCGCTGATGTATTTCACCGGCAGCAAGGAGCATAACATCGTCATGCGCCAGCGCGCCATTGATCGTGGCCTGCGGCTCAACGAATACGGCCTGTTCCGGTCGAACGAGGAAACGCGCGACCCAAAGCTGCTGATTAAGTGCCGGACCGAGGAGGACATTTTCGAGAAGCTCGGCCTGCACTTTATCCCGCCGGAGATGCGCGAGGACATGGGCGAAATCGCGCTGGCGGAGAAAGGGCCGCTCCTACGCCTGGTGGAGTGGACCGACTTGAAGGGTTCGCTGCACAATCACTCGACTTGGAGCGACGGGCACCAGAGCCCCGAGGAAATTGCCAAAGCAATGCGCGAACTCGGTCTGGCCTACTGGGGCATAACGGACCATTCGAAGTCCTCCTTTCAAGCCAACGGACTCGACGCGGCGCGTGTGCGGCAGCAGCTCAAGGAGATTGCGGCCATCAACGCCGGCCTGGCGAAAGAGGGAATCGACTTCCGCCTGCTCACGGGCGCGGAGGTGGACATCCTAAAAGACGGCCAGCTCGATTTCCCCGACGATCTGCTGGCTGAGCTGGATGTGGTGATCGCCAGCATTCACACGAGCTTCACCCAGAGCGAAGCAGAGACTACCAAGCGACTCATCGGCGCCGCAGAGAATCCATTCGTCCACATGCTTGGCCACTTGACAGGCCGCTTGCTGCTCGAACGCGAGCCCTACAAGGTGGACCACCGCGCCGTGATTGACGCCTGCGCGGGAACGGGCACGTGGATCGAACTCAACGCTCACCCGATGCGCTTTGACATGGACTGGCGCTGGTGGCCGTACGCCAAATCCAAGGGAGTGAAGTGTGCCATTAATTGCGACGGCCACCGCTTCCAGCATGCCGGCTTTCTCCGCCTCGGCGCCGGCATCGCCCGCAAAGGCTGGCTGACGAAGGAGGATGTGGTAAACACGTTGTCACTAAAGATGCTCCTGAAAGAGTTGGGCCGGAAACGGGCGAAAGTAGGCTGAGAAGTGGGAATGCCTCTCGCGCGATCACCATTTCTGCTTTACCGCTTTGGTTTTGTTTCGGGTTTATACCCCCTTAGGATGGTGGTATTGCCAACACTTGCTGAAATCGCGCTGACCACTATTGCCGAGGTGGCGCATGCTGGAAGGTCCGATAATAGCTCTCACGAAAGCTATTCCCCGCGGCAGCACTGGTCAGGCAAGCGTCCCAGTCCAGCGCAGGCGCGGACGGAGCCTTGCGGCTCGGAATCCGCTTGCCGCTATACTGGCGGGCGAGTTTCTGGAACTCGCGGCCCCAGGCTTTGAGTTGGCCGTCCGCCGTCAGCAGGCCTGTGAACTCGCTCGGGTCGGTCGCTTCGGGCTGATCGTAAAGTCCCCAGTTCAACCACCCGACAGCAGTGCCGGCAGTCGTCTCCACAAGCTTGCGACACCAGATCGCCTGCTGCTCCTCCGAGGCGAACGGGTGTTTCCCGCCGTCGAAGCGCGGCTTGCCTCCGCCGTACCAACCATATTCGGCCACCACCACCGGCTTGCCAGTTCTGGCCACCTCGCCCACGACGCTCTGCAAGTAGGCCAGGTTCCGGGCCTCCTCTTCGTCGTTGCGGTACTCGTAGGCCCCGCGATCGAGCGGGTAGAAGTGGATTTCCATAAAGTCCAACAGCTTCGCTTGTCGGTCCGGTCGAAATCCCGCGTAATGCCGGACACCGGGCAGGAGGGAGGGGACGGACCACTGGATCAGCCCCACCGTTACCAAAGCCTGCGGGTCGGCGGCCTTAATTGCCGACACCTGGCGCCGCGTCCATTCATCAGCCAGGTCCTCGCGGAAGCATTGGTAGTCGAGCAACTCGCGGCTGCCCAGGGCGTCGTTCGCTTGGGGCACCGGGACGCTGCCCAGCTCAGCGGCTTGGTTTGTGCGCGACCAAGCCTGGGCCAGCTTGTCTCCTGTACTGCCGTATTTGTGGTCCAGCCAGTCGTTCCACCGCTTGAGCATCGCCGGCCCATCCCAGCCCATTTCCGGCTCGTTGCGCAAGTCGTAGCCAAACAGCACGGTTCGCCCACGATATTGCCGCGAACAGGCGCCAGAAGGTCTCCGTAGCCGCGAGCGCCCTCTCGTCTGCCATGCGATCGCCGCCAGCCCATTCCGGCGAACCTTCCCAATGGTCGGGACCGGTTGGATGGACGTAGATCCTCTGCTCCTCTGCCAAACTGAGAAACTGGTCGAACTTCGCCAGCCCCTCCGGTTCCAGCTTCCCCGGCTGCTGGTAAAACGAGCCGTAGCTCAGAAACACCCGCACGCAGTTCACGCCCAACTCTTTCAGGCGGACAAAATCGCGACGCGTGGCATCCGCGTCGAACTTCTTCCAAACCTGGGGCGCCCAGCCGGTGCCCGAGCCATAGTAAGTCAACCCAAACGGCACGAACGGCTGGCCGGTGGCGGTTTCAAACGCATGCCCGTCTGCGCTGATCAAGATCCTGGGCAGGGGCGCTTTACCCGCACTCTGGGCGTGCGCGCCCAGGCAGACCGCGAGCAGAAGGAGAGTAATTCGTTGAATCATGTTCGAGGGCAGTTAATTAAACAGGTTCGTCAACTGGATGCTTACAACCTAAACTCGTTCTCTTGCTGGGCAACCTCTCTGCTGACCGCCGTTTCTTGACAGCCTTCGAAATCACTCCCAGTCTTTCGGCCACAGCAGCCTTCACTATGAAGAAACAATCTCATCGTTTGACGCGGACACGGGCCGGCCTGGTGGTCGTGGACGTGCAGCAACGTCTATTGCCGGCTATCTTCGAAAAAGAGCGCGTGGTGCAAAACGTCCTGCGCCTGATTCAGGGGGCCGCAATTCTCAAAGTTCCGGTCCTCGCGACCGAGCAATACCCCAAGGGATTGGGCCCGACAGTGCCCGAGGTCGCCACGGCCATACCTGGGTTTGCACCAATGGAGAAGCTCGCCTTCAGTGCCTGCGGCGCCGCTGGCTTCGTTACCGCCCTCGAGGAAAGAAAGGTGTCGGAAGCCATCCTGTGCGGCATTGAGGCCCACGTGTGTGTCTCTCAGACCTGCCTGGACCTCCTGGAGCAAGGAGCCAGCGTCTTCGTTGCGGCGGATGCGGTCTCCTCGCGGACGCCGGAGAATTATCGCTCCGGGCTGGACCGTATGCGCGCCGCCGGGGCGGTCATCATCTCCACCGAGGCGGCGCTCTTCGAATTGCTCGGGCGGGCCGGCACCGAGGAATTCAAGCAAGTGCTGGCCCTCGTCAAGTAAGGCGGCTCAGTCCAGCCGTTTCACGCGAATGTTCTTATAGCGAATCACGCTGCCGGGATCATGCGCCTGCAACGCGAAGGTGCCCTCGTTCAGCTTGCGTCCGAAATCATTGCCCGCCTCAACCCCGGGCGGTTCGTTGTATTGCACTAGTTTCTTGCCATCGATCAGCACCGTCACACTCCGGCCCTGGACGATGATCTCCTGCGTGTACCACGTGCCGTCCTGTACCGGCACGTGCCCGAGGTTTACTAGACCATAAAGGCTACCAGTGCGGATCCAGTCGCTATGGCTGTTGTTGACCTGGCACTCGAAACCGGCTTTCGGCCAGCCATCCGTCTGATACTTGGTATGAAAGTAAATCCCGCCATTTGAGTTACGTTCGGTCATCACATCCACCTTGAGGTCGAAGTTCTTGAAGGGCTTCTCGTCGCCGACGTAGAACAGGTGGCACGTCTTCCCGCGGGTCACGAAGGCGCCCTCCTCGACCTTCCAGGTATCCTTGTTTACCTCGGCCGGTTTCCAGCCTTCGAATGTCTTGCCGTCGCAGAGCGGAGTGAAGCCGGGCTCCACATCGGCCGCCGCGAGCCGGGCGGTGACGGTGGCGAGAATGAGGGTTGATATAGCGTAAAGAAAAGTTCGTTTCATGGGTGTGGACACTATGCACTCGCATCCTGCGCGCAAGCAAAAAGAGCAGAGGGATTTCCCGCGGTCCGGGGTAATAAGGAGTAGACAACACAGTGGCTGGCTGAGTTCACCGCACTTTTAAAGAAATGAACATGAATACGAAACATCACAAGATCCTCATCACGCTGGTTCTGGCGGCAACGGTTAGCATCATTAACCTAACTGCCTCGGACCTGGCAGCTTCACCTAAGGTGAGAGCCTCCCAGCTCAAGACCGCTCCGGCTGCGCCGTACACGCCGAACCTGCTCGCGCGTAATTCCGATTTGGCCGCCAGCCCCAAAGTGCTCGCTAATCTACCGCATTTCGCCAAGGCCCACACCTCACCGCCCACCAAGATGATGGCGGCGTGCAGTTGCTGCAAACCCTAACGGAGGTTTCCCAGCCGCCGCGCTGGCACAGCCTGCACTTCGCGGGCCGTTGCGAGCCGGCGGCTTTGGGACTAACATCACTCAGTCGCGGAAACGCGCCCTTGCGAACCATGATTACCAACAACCCAATTCCGGATGAGGCGAGATTGCACGCATTACTGCGCGAGGCCCGTCCGGCGCCGGACTTGCTCCCAGGCTTTGAGAACGCCGTCTGGCGTCGGATCGAGCGGGTGGAAGCGCCCGCCGTCGCGCGGCCCACTGCACACTGGCTCGATCGTCTGGTGGAGTGGTTCCTGCGCCCGGGGCGGGCGTTTGCCAGCGCCGCCATCATGATTGTACTTGGCACCTCGTTGGGCATTGCCGAGGGCGCCACCCACGCTAAGGACCTCGCCAGGGAACGCTATGTGGATTCCGTAAGCCCTCCCTCTTTGCGTCAGTGAGCTATGCGCCGCTCCCTGCTCATTCTG
>Ga0073936_10004127_pt1 | contig 20336 bp, 18 predicted proteins | sample AliMusrvi5mmetaG_FD_87041 | JGI IMG/M metagenome (GOLD analysis project Ga0073936, IMG submission 87041) | Freshwater lake bacterial and archeal communities from Alinen Mustajarvi, Finland, to study Microbial Dark Matter (Phase II) - Alinen... | ecosystem: Environmental > Aquatic > Freshwater >... | reverse complement strand
GTCCTGCGCGGAGCCGTTGTTGTTCCCAACCGCGGCCGGGGCCTTTTCCGGCGTCATCGCCTGCATCATCGCCGGGTTTTCGGCGGCCATGGCCGGCGCGGCGGGCGGCGAGTTTTTCAGTTCCTTGAGTTGTTCGTTGAGCAACTGCACTTCCTGGTTGTTCAAGCGCCGGAAATACTCGACGACCTTCGCGGTGACGCCCGTGCCGGTGACGAGCACCGAATTCACGTCATCGAGGTCCTGTCCGCCCAGCCGGATTTGGATGGTGGCGGACTGTTGGCCGCCGGCGGGATACACGTAACCGATGTAGGGCCGCTTCTGCGCGTGGGCCAACGGGGCTATGGCGAAAAAAACGAGCCAGCCTAACCGGGCAGCAATGTCGGATGTGTGGTTCATCACATGATTTCAGTTAGAAGTCCGCCGGATTTGACCCCTTCCGCAGCCGAGGGCAGGACATAGGCTTCGGTGCCCATCGGGTGGGGCAGCCTGGCTTTGGTGTCGATGCCGCTGAGGGCGTAGATGCTGCCTAACAGGTCAACCGGATAGACCGGGCGGTCCTGCACTTCCTCGGCGTGTTTGTCCGACGAGCCGACGATGTGGCCGCCCTTGAATCCGCCGCCGGCGACGAGCACGGAAAAGACATTGCCGTAATGGTTGCGGCCACCGTTCCACGGCGGTTGCCAATCGACCTTGGGGCCGCGTCCGAACTCGCCGCAGCACCAGACGATGGTCGTTTCTAACAATCCGTGGTCGTGCAGATCCTGCAGCAGCATGGCGAGTCCCTGGTCGAGTTGCGGGCACTGGCGGCGCATGGTGGAAAAATGGTTGCTGTGCGTGTCCCAGCCGCCGGGATAATTGATGACGATATACGGGACCCCGGCCTCGACCATGCGGCGGGCGGCGAGGCAATCCTGGCCGAACGAGTGGTGGCCATAGTGGTCGCGCAGTTCCGGTTTCTCCTTGGTTAGGTCGAACACGTCGCGGCCCTGGCCCAGGATCAACTCATAGGCGAGTTTTTTGGCATCTTCGGATGCCGCCAGTTGCGGGCTTGCGGCCATGGCGTTGCCCAGGGTGTTCATTTTTTCTAACAACCCGCGACGGGCCTGCTGGCGGGCGTCGGTGATGCCGCGGGAGACGACACCCTCGACCTCGAAGCGGGTTGCGTTGGGGTCGCCGCCGGTGGCGAAAGGTTTGAGTTTCGGTCCGAGGAAACCTTCCTCGCAGAATCGTCCCTGCGGTTGGGTGAGCACGACATAGGGCGGAATAAGGCCTTGGTAGCCGGGACTCTTGAAGTGGGAAAACACGGCACCGATGCTGGGATAGGCCAAGCGTTCGCCGGGCGCGTGACCGGTTTGCATGAGGTAGGCCGCCGTTTCGTGGCCGTTGTTGCGGTGGGTCATGCTGCGGATCAGCGAGTATTTGTCGGCCTGTTTGGCCAGATTGGGAAACAATTCGCCGATTTGGATGCCATCCACGTTGGTGGGGATCGCGGTGCGGAACTCGCCCATGTATTCGTAGCCGGCTTCGGGTTTCGGGTCCCAGGTGTCGATGTGCGACATTCCGCCCCACAGGAAGATCTGGATGACCGACTTCGCCTTGGCGGTAATCGGGGCAGTGGCGGCGGGCGGCGCTGGGACGTCTGCAGCGCGCGTATTGTTAGATAGCCACATCCCGGCAGTGCCTAACAGGCCGACCCGCAGCGCGTCGCGGCGGGTGAATGTCGGGTTCATGTGGTGGGATGAGGAGGGATGGAATTGGTGTTGAGTGTTCATGGGGTATGATTGGTTGGTTCATGGTCCCGAAGGGACCGCTCATAAAAGCCCGGCACGAAGTGCCGGGAGGACTGGTGTGAAACGGGATATCCGTCCTGAAGGGACGATTCATCCGGCCATGCGGCTAATGTGATGGAATCACACTGTCTGTGATCCCCAGATCCGGTCCCAATATGAGGCGTCCCTTCAGGACGCAAGAGGATTATTTCCGACCCACCCGGCACTTCGTGCCGGGCTATCATGAATCGTCCCGACGGGACGATAAGAATTCGTCTGGTGCGAATTTCTAACATCTGATTACTGATTACTGCTTGCGGTTTCAATGCAGATAGAGGAATTCGGTGCTGTTGAGGAGAGCCCAGGCGATGTCCTGCCAGTCTTCGCGGCGTTTGATGACAGTGGGTGGCGCGGGTGGTTTGCCGGCCACCGGTTTGGCGGGTTGGGTCAGGCCATAGGCCGCGATGGTTGTCACTTCGTCCGGGGTTGGGAGCCGGGACAGGATGGTCAGATAGAGATCGTCGATGATTGCGGGCGGATTGCGGGTTGGATCGAGCATGGTTTTGAGGTTCGCGCTTTTTTCGATTTTGAGTTGGATGGAGGTTGAATTGAGGAGGTGCAACCATTGGGCGGGAACGGGTTTGTTATCGCGCTCGCTGAGCATGCCGGTGGCGCGGGCGGAGCGGCCGAACAGGGCGAGGAACGGGCTGGTGATACTGCCATCCGGGAGGGTGATGGCCGGTTGGCCTTCGGGGATGTAGGTGAAGGGTTCCGGGATGGCGCTGGTATAGAGATCGGTGGCACCGGTGATTTTGTTGATCGCATCGATGAGCACCTCCGCGTCCAGGCGGCGCAGCGGGTAGCTGGCGAAATTGGCCGCGGCCTCCGGCGACGGGAAGCGGGGCATCGAGGAAAACTGATAGGTTTGGGAATTCAGGATGAGTCGGATGAGGTGTTTCAGATCGTAGTGGCTGGAAATCAGTTCGCTTTCGAGGTAGGCCAGCAGGGCCGGATTGCTGGGCGGATTGTCGGGCCGGGTGTCGTCCGGTTCGTGGATGATGCCGCGCCCTAACAGCCATGCCCACACGCGGTTGGTGATGTTGCGGGCGAACCACGGGTTTTCCGGGGTGATCAGCCAAGCGGCGAAAACGTCGCGCGGGTCGCGGTCAGCGGGCAGTTCGATCGTTTTTCCATCCGGGAAGATTGCGAGGTGCGGGCGTGGTGGACGTGGCGGGGGGGGCGGCGCATCGGTTGGTGGCTTGGCGGGCGAGTCTGGAGACTCGCGGTCCTTTGGAGGTGGCGGCGGAACGATGGCGGGGCGGCCGGGAGCGGTGTTGCCAGGGGTGGTGCTGGAGCCTAAGGGATCCCAGAACACATGTTCTTCCTTCCACCCGTTGGTCGGTTTGTAGCCGAGTTGGGAGAAGAACGCCGCCATGCCGACCAACCGGTCCGCCGACCACTTTTCGGTGCGGGTCCCCATCAATGTCAGGGCCACAGCGGTGGCGATGCCGTCCGGCGTGCGGTTCTGGATGGCGCGGTAAAAGTTGACCGGACCGACGCTGAAGTTGCTGCCGCTGGAGGTGAGGAGTTCGCGGGCGAAGCGGTCGTATGGTTTGTTAGATGCGATGGATGAGCGCACCCACCGGTGATAGGACTGGGCCGCATTGGGCCAGAGGTTGACGGGAAACTCCGCCTTGATGCGCAGCACGTCGCCCCAGCGCATCGCCCAGAAATCGGCGAACTCGGGCCGGTTTAACAGGCTATCGATCAGTTTCGGGCGTTTGTTGGCGAGGTCGGGATCCTGGATGAAATCCCGGGCTTCCTGTGCGGTGGGGAGCGTGCCGAGCACGTCGAGGAAGGCGCGCCTGACGAAGACCGCGTCGGAGCAGAGGACCGGATGGATGCCGAGTTTGGCCAGGTTGGCGGCCACCAGCTTGTCGATGGACGTGGCGGGGGATGGCGTGACCGGGCATTCGAAGGCACTCGTTTCCGGCTCGTCAGCGGCGGTGGTGCCGGAAACCGCGATGGCGGCTAACAAGATGATCAACCAGGCGATTTTCATGGGAAATTGAATGGCGGGCTGTGGGGCAAAACGCGGAAAACCGGCAATGCATCATTGGTTGATACGCGCCAATTCACGCAAACTTTCGCGCTTCTTGCGCGGTGCGCCAACCCAGGCGAGGCGGACTCCAATCCGCCCGTGGGACCGCGAGTCTCCCCGACTCGCATGCCCATGGACCGCCAATGAGCCGAGGCAAGCCGCAATTCCGTTGGCATGCCACGGGCCGGGGCGATTCAGAAGATCGCCCGTTCGTGAATCAACACCGTGATTGACACCCCCACGAATCCTGTGTTAGGGAAACCGGCATGACTGTCGAAACTCTCTACCAACAACGACTTGACCGTTATACCACAGCGATGCGGGGGGGTATGCCGGACCGCGTGCCGATCCGGCCGTTTGTCGCGGAGTTCTGTGCCACCTACGCCGGATTCACCTGTCAGGACGTGGCGCATGATTACACCAAGGCTTACGAAGCGGTGATCCGCACCGGCAAGGATTTCGAGTGGGACGCGATGGTGGTGAACATGGTCTGGGTTTGGACCGGGCTGGCGCAGGCGATGGGTTTGAAATACTACGGCATTCCCGGCATCCATGTGCCGGCCGACGCCGGTTTCCAATATCACGAACCGCCCGAGGAAGATGCCTACATGCGGCCCGACGAATACGATGCCCTGATCGATGATCCGACCGCGTTCATCCTCAACACATGGCTGCCGCGGGTCACCGACGGCAACACGCTGTCGATGCTCAAGGGCGGCATGGCGATGATGCAATACTTCGGCAGCATCGGCGGCCAGGTCCAGCGCATGAAAGACGAGAACGGCACCGTCTCCGCCATCGCCGGCATCCTGAAAGCTCCAATGGATATCCTCGCCGACAAATTCCGCGGTTACCTTGGCCTGCTTTCCGACCTGGAAACGCAACCCGACAAGGTGCTGGCCGCGTGTGAGGCACTCGCGCCGCATCTGTACCGGGTGGCGTTGGACAGTTCCGATCCGACGGGCACCGTGCCTATTGGATTCTGGATGCACCGGAGTTGCGTGCCGTTGGTCACGCCGCGGCATTTTTCCGAAATCTTCTGGCCCACCTTGCGTCCGATCATCGAGGAACTCTGGCGCAACGGTCGCCAGACGTTGTTTTATGCCGAAGGAAACTGGGACTATCATCTCGATGATTTCGCCACGCTGCCGGCTCACAGCATCGTCTATCACATGGACCGGGCCGACCCGGCCAAGGTGTTTGCCAAACTCGGCGGCAAGTTCTGTTTGTCAGGGGGCATTCCCAACGCGTTGTTGTCCTACGGCACTCCGGAAAAGGTCCGTGCCAAGGTCAAGGAGGTGTTGGATTTGTGCGCCCGCGATGGTGCCTATCTGATGGATGCCAGCGCGATCGTGCAAAACGATGCCAGCATCGCCAACATGGTCGCGCTCACCCAGGCCACCTTGGAATACGGCGGGTATTCCCGCAGTCGCGCCGCCGCACCACCGGCCGCCATGCCCGCGCCGCAAGCGATCGGCCGCGCTACCCGCACGCCGCCGGGATCCGTCGATCCATGGGATCAGGCCAAGACCCGCTGGCCGGAAATTACCGGCAATCCCCAACTCATCCAGGATGTATGGGCCCAGACCGACGGCCTGGCCTATATGTTCGCCTGGCAGATGCTGGAGTCGTTCTAACAGGAGCGGCTGAGGAGCGATGACACTGGCGTCAGCGGAAGGGCCTTAAGGAGCCACGACACTCTTGTCGTGGGCGGAAGGAAAGCCGATGATCCGGAGCCGCAGACACCTGCCATGGGCCGCGCTTCCGCATGCACCACAGGAGTGTGGTGCCTCCTTATCGTTCCGACTTTTGAGTCTTGCCATGGGGCGGCATGTTTCCGATGCTGAGGCATGAAGATGTTGGCGGTTGCGTGGTTCGGTCTGTTAGCATGGCAGCGACAAATGGAGCGGATTCGGCGGGGCCGGACTCAAGCCGGATGGCACCGACCGGTTCTCCGCCGCGATCGAACCATTTGGGAATTCGGGCAAGTTTCCCGCGCCCGGGCGGTGGAACTTTTACAGTTACTGGCATGAGATGAAAGCGGGACCAGATCACAAATTCTGGGGCAACACGTTTGCCGTGCCCGAGGCGCCCGTGATCCCGCGGGACCGCTGGATCTGCGTCGAATTCATGCTCAAACACAACACGCCCGGCCAAGCGGATGGCGAGCATGCGTTCTGGATCGATGGCGTGCTCCAGGGCCACTGGAAAGGCATCAACTGGCGCAAATCCGCCTCGCTGATGGCCAATGCCCTGACCGTCGAAAGTTATGTCACCGACAGGTGGACCAAACAGCAGGTGAATGTGGTCTATTTCGACAACGTTGTGATAGCCAAATCCTATATCGGTCCCGCGGGAAAACCGTGAGGTGTTATTTCGCCAACATTTGTACTACGTCGCCCTTGGCAAGCGGAACCTGGCAGGCGGCGAAAAGGGACGGTTGCCACGGGTCCACGGTGAATGTCAGGTGGGCGGTCGGGCATGGACCGGGCCGGTCACACGCGTGCGTCGAGCCATTTCCCCTGGAAGTGGAGGCGGGTGAAAATCACCGCCTGGGTCACGATGTCCACCGAAAAGACGATCCACACGCCGGTGAGGGTGAGTACTCCGGAGCGGGCTAACAGCCAGAGGACCAGAACCCGATAGAACAACATGGAACCGAAGGACCAGCGCATGACGATGCCGGTGGCACCGGCGCCGCGCATCGAGGTTTTGAGGATGATGCAGGTGGCGAAGAACGGTTGTGCCATGGCACACACCACCAACAAGGGAACCGCCAACCGGGCATGCAACTCGCTGCCGGGCGCCATCAGCCCGATCAGCAAATGCCGCCCGAAGACAAAGAACACCCCGATCATCGCCATCATCGTCGCGGCGGATTTCCAACACAGCCGCACCGCTCTAACAGCCATGTCGCGAGCGCCGGCACCGAGGTATTGGCCGGCCAGGGCGGCGGCGGCGGTGGCGATGGCGAATCCCGGCAGGAAACTCATGGATTCCACGCGGATGGCCAGAATGTGCGCGCCGAGCGCACCCTCGTCCCGGAGGCCCGCAATGATCCGGATACCGAACGCATGGATCATCCACATGCCGGCGATTTCCAATGCTTGCGGAGCGCCGACCCGTACGATGCGCGCCAGGATCGCGCGATCGGGCCGCAGGCATTGCCGCTGCCAGCGCAGACCCTCGCCGTTGCGGCGGCCTACCAGCAGCACGGCTGTTAGAAGTCCGGCGACCCAGCCGATGTCGGTGCCGGTGGCGATGCCGCCGATGCCATGGCCGCCGATGGGTGCCGGGCCGAACACGAGGTTCCAGCTAAGTGCCATGTTGACGAGGTTCACCACGATCATTGCCAGAAACGGCGTGCGGGTGTCGCCCGCGCCGCGCAGGGCCGCGTTCACCGCGAACAAGGCACCGCTGAAGGGTCCGGACCACGCGAGCACCCGCATGTAGGTTTCCGCCTGGGTTGCGGCCAGCGGTCCCAGCCCGATCCAATGGATCAACAAGCGTGCTCCCGCTTGCAATAACAACAACGATCCGAACCCCGCCGCCATGCCCAACCACAAGCCCTGGCCCAACGCGCGGTTCGCCAAACCCGCGTCACGGCCGCCGGTGGCCCGCGAAACCAATGCCATCACACCGGTGGCCACCGCCCCTTGCAGGATGTTGAAAAACCATCCGACATAACCGCCGAGTCCCATCGCATCCAGAATCGCCACCCGCGCCGCACCTTGCGCCATCCGCCCGGATATCAGCAGGTCCGTCAGGCCCACCAGAAACGCCAGCATCTGCTCTAACAACGGCCACAGCGCCAACACCAGCACCTGGCGCGGCAGTGACAGTCCGGCCAGACGTCCGCCCAGACACGCTTCCGCGGCCCGTTGGTTGGCTTCGATACTGGCACCGGGTTTTGTCATGATGGCCCGCCACGGGTTAGCCGGTAGCCGTTGGCACCGCGATCAAATTCCCGGAAAATATCACCGGCGCGCACCACCACCCGCCGGTTTGCCGGTGGATGCGCAGAAAACGCTGGATCACCTGACTGTTAGTTGTTAGCATGCGGCCATGAACCCGTCACCGTTGATTCTCGTGACACCGTGCGTGCAAGCGTCCGGCTTTGAAATGGCTGACCGCTCGATTTGTCTGTCCTATGCCTATCAACGGGCGATTCTGAATGCCGGAGGCTTGCCGCTGGCGCTTCCTTGCATCACCTCGCGGGAAATGATCGTCCAGGCTGTCAGTCGTGCTGATGGGGTACTGCTCACTGGTGGCGGCGACATGGATTCCGACCTGTATGCGCCGGACTTGCCGCCGGATGTGCGCGCCATGGTGCGGGTGGAAGCCCCTGAGCGGGACCGGTGCGAACTTGACCTCATCGCGGAAACGTTCCGTCAGCGGCGGCCGCTGCTGGCGATTTGCCGCGGCCATCAAATCCTCAACGTGGCCTTTGGCGGCACCCTGGTGGCCGACATTCCCATGGAGCGGCCATCCGATACCAATCACAACCGGATGGACGCCCCGCTCGATCCGGTGCATGAGGTGGAAATCCTGCCGGGATCGCTTCTCGCCCAACTCACCGGACACCCCCGGCTTGGCGTCAACAGCACCCATCATCAGGCGGTGGACCGCGTGGCCGAGCCGTTCGAGGTCGTCGCCCGCGCCCCTGACGGCATCATCGAGGCACTTGGCCCCAGGGCGGGGACGCTCGCAACGCTTTTGCCGTTTCTGTTATCCGTCCAGTTCCATCCGGAGCGTCTGGCGGATCGCCACCCGCAACACCGGGTGATCTTCGAGGCGTTTGTCAGGGCCTGCGCGGCAGGATATTAGCACCAGACCCGGCATTCGGGTGTGGCAAGGCAAGTAACATCCGAGAATTCACCGCCAAGCTAATAGGGAGGTGAAAAATATTTTCGCAAGAATCGTGGCTCAGCCGGTCAGGATAGGTGAACAAGCTGATGTCGATCCCCGAACGACCATCACCCGGCAAATCAACTCCACCATCCACTCCCATGTTCACCATCCTCACATCCACCCGATGCCGCACCCGCAAAACCGCCACCCGCCATCGTCTTGCCGTCGTCATGCGGCACTTGCGCCTCATCTTCATCACCGGCCCCAAGCTGTTGTTCACCACGAAGATCAGCGGCAAGTGCGCGTTCATCATGATGCTGATGACGGCACCCTCGCTGCTTTGCTGCGTGATGCTCACGATGCCCGGCATCATCTTCCAATCCCCCCAACAGCAAGCCTACTTCTACTTTTCCAAGATGCTCGAAAACGATCCCGCCCGCTGGATTGTCCTCATGCTCGCCGGAATTTGCACCCTCATCTCGCTGGCCGTGCCAGCCGCCAACGGCGAAACCGAAGCGCACCACCGCTAGATCTGCTGTAGTTAAGGAGCGACTACTCCTGTCGTCGGCGGAAGAAAAGCCCATGTTGGAGCGCCACAGGCACCGGCCATGGACAGCACTTCCCCATGCACCACAAGAGTGTGGTGCCTCCATAGTACACTGTCATTTCTGATCGCCGCTCAGATTGGCATGGCGGGCGGGGCGGAAATGCGGGAGAATCGGGCGGGATGAAGCCGCGTCGCGCGACAGGGTTGTTAGAAAACCGGGCGGGTTTCCGTTCGGCTTTGGGGCGGTGGTTTGGCAAATCCGGCAAGGACTACCCGTGGCGGCGGACGCAAGACCCGTATGCGATTCTGGTTTCCGAGGTGATGCTGCAACAAACACAGATCGCCACGGTGCTGGGGAAAGAATATTTCACGCGGTTTCTGGCGGCCTTTCCGGATCTGGGGGCCTTGGCCGCAGCCGATGACGCGGACTTGCTGAAAGCATGGGAAGGACTCGGCTATTACCGGCGGGCCAGGATGCTGCGGGAAACCGCGCGCGCGGTTCTAACAGACCATGGCGGGGTGTTTCCGCGGGAATTGGCGGACTTGCTGAAACTGCCCGGGGTGGGGCCTTACACGGCCGGGGCCTTGCGGGCGTTCGCCTTCGATCTGCCGGCGGTGCTCGTCGATGGCAACGTGACGCGGGTGCTGGCGCGGATGCGGGATTTTTCCGCACCGGTCGATGACGCGGCCGGGATGCGGCGGATCCGCGAGTGGGCCGAAGCGTTGGCCGATCCCAAGCGGCCACGCATCTACCATGCCGCACTGATGGAACTCGGACAGACGCATTGCCGCCCCGGGGTGCCGGATTGCGCGCGGTGTCCGGTGGCCCGCTTCTGCGCGGCCACCGCCCCGGAAACCCTGCCGATCAAGTCCCGCAAAACCCCGGTCACCCGGGTCAGCGAACACGCATTGTGGCTGCGCGATGCCAAGGGCCGCCTGCTCCTCCATCATGAGGTCGGCCAGCGCCGCACCGGCTTGTGGAAACTGCCAACCCGCGATCTGACGGAAATTTCCCTCCTGCCCATCCTCTGCGAAACCCGCTACTCGATCACCCGCTACCGGGTCACCATGATCGTCCACGATGGAAATACGCCGGGTCGGCAATTCCGCCCGGCTTCTAACGAATACTGGTGTGAACCCATTGAATTGCCGTCCATGGCCATCGCCGCGCCCTTCCGGCGGGTCATCGAACGCCTGGTGGAGGATTTTTTTACAAATCGGGTGTGACGAATCCGCGTGACTGTGCTTTGTTCAGCGCGGATGGAACGAATCACGCGGCAGTTGGGAGTTATGGTTTTGGGATGCTGCGTACAGTCATGTTCGGTGGTGCCCCCCCCGGACCCGGCAGTCCCGGGCGTGGCAGCCCGCAAAATCGTCGCCGAACGGCTCAGCGCCGTGGTGGTGACCAATCGCGACGATTTGGCCCGCTGGTTGGACACCGGATTTCCCAAGCCCCACACCCGGGGTGACGCGGAGGGCGGTTCGGCGACACCGGTTGCTCCAGACGGGTATTTTCTCACGGCCAACCATGTGTTGGCCCGAATGGCTGGGCGCAATGTGTTTGTCATGTACGGGTTGGGTTCCCGACCGACTCCGGCGAAAGCCCGGGTGATCTGGCGCTCCAAGGGGGCCGATCTGGCATTGCTCCATATTGCGGCCAAAACCGGCAATTATTATCGCTGGACCGCCCCCCAGCGCTGGGTGTCGGAAGGGGCCCGCGTGATCCATGGCGGCATTGCCACCGGAGTCAGGGCGGAGTCGGGAAAACTCGCCTCGTCGCTGGCCCCGGAGGGCACCTTCACCGGCAGCCGCAAATTCAAAATCGACATCCCGTTGCAGCCGGGGGACAGCGGCGGCCCGGTTGTGGACGCCCATGGCGCGCTGGTCGGCATCAACACCGCCGTGGAATACCTCGTGCCCATGGAAACCGCGTTTTTCCTGGATTCAGAGGCCAGCCGCCCGAATACCCGGAAAATCGAAGCCCTGATGCGCAAGGATCGAGCCAGGAACGGCCGGTCCGAACCCGCAGAACCATGATTCCATGCAAACGCTCTGGATGCGAGCGAGCCGGATGCTCGGGTGGAACGCGCTTGCGGGGACGGCGATCATCCTGCTGGCGGGCTGCGCCCGGTTCGACCAATCATGGATTCCCGGCAGTGCGGCGGCACTGGCCAAAAACCAGATCATGCTGGTCCGCAAGGACCCGCCCTCCTTCGGCTTCCAGCGATTGCTCACCCGGTCCGAACTCTATCCGGACCTCCTGTGGTTCGTCAAACAACGCGGAATCCCCGATTTCATGGCGGAAACCGGCGACGAAGACTGGAAATACTTCGTCCTTTACTACCTCAAGCCGCGCCAGGCATTCGCCTGCCGATCCCACCGCAGCCACGCCGCCGCCATCGAGTTCTCCGGCCCCTACCCGATCACCGACGGAGAATTCGCCATGCTCGAAGGCTTCCGCCGGGGTAAGGTCCGTTAGAACCGGCCGTTTTCCGGTAAATTCACCTGCTGCGGAAATTCCTTCTTGCGTTGGTCGGTCAAGGGGCTAATTTCACTCCAATCACGGTGGTTTCGCTGCTGTGACCCATAATTAACCGGGGCGTCCGCCCCATCCATAACCACAATAAATAAACACATGAAAACGAAAACAGGAATGCGCGGGGGATTCACCTTGGTGGAACTTCTCGTGGTCATCTCAATCATCGCCACCCTTGCGGGAATCGGCATACCGGTCATCCTGAGCAAGGTGAAAGAAGGGTACAAAACCGAGGCCATTCAGAATATCAAACAAATCGGCGTGGCGTTGTTTTCCTTCGAGAAGGAATACGGCAGCTATCCCTGCGATAGCACGGCCGAGGATGTCAGAACCAACAACCCGGACCTGCCGTACACCTTCGGCAACGCGTTCTCCAACGACTTCTTCCGCCAGTTGATCGCCACCAAGATGGTTGACCAGGAAAAGCCGTTCTACGTCAAGTGCTCGTACACCAAGAAGCCGGACAACATCATGACGCAAGGCAAGTGCCTGGCGGCGGGCGAATGCGGATTCGCCTATATCATGGCCTCCCAGTCTGAGCCGCTGAGCCAAAGTTCCGGCAGGACCGACCGGCCATTGCTTGCGTGCGTGGTTTACAACTGCAAGACCGATGGCACGTTCGATCCCGATGTCTTTGGCGGCAAAGCGGTGATTGCGCGCATTGACCAGAGCGTCACCACCGATAATGTGAGATCGAATGACAAGATGGTCCTGGTCGCCGGCAAGAAACTGCTGGAAGCCGGCAGGGATTCGGTTTGGGGCGATGGCATCAATCCGGTCATCAAACCCCCGATGAGAGCCCACTCCAGCGGCACATCCCAATTGCCGGCCTCCAACGCCGACGATACCGGTCACTGATCCGGACGCATTTTCCAAACCGGGGACCCCACGGGTTCCCGGTTTTTTTGTGCCCGGGCCCGGGTTGCGGCTCGGTATGCGATATTTCCACAAACTATCCTTGGCACCGCCGGACGGACGGGTATTTTCCATGCCAACAAGAATCCATCAAAACCGCACCAAACCGGAGCCGTCCATGCCAAATCCAACACATCCATCGCCGGACACCGTGGCCGGAATTCCGGACCCCAAACCCATAGCTCTGCACGACCTTACCGGGTTGGAATCGCTGCTTACGGAAAAAAAATACAAGTCCTTCGGTATCGAGTACAAACATTTGAAGACCCCCAACGGCGGTGACCTCTATCTCACCGATTTCGGTGCCGGCGTCCTGCGCTGCCTGCTGCCGGAAAATTGGTATGAAATGGACCATTTCTGCCGCAAGGGAACACGTCTGTTAGGAACCAGTTCGGTCTTCAAGGTAACCACCAAACCGGTTCTCGGCAGGACCATCGACATTGTCGTCAAATTCTGCCGCATCGGCGAGGATGTGAACCCGCTGTTGACCAGCAGATCCCAATTCATCACCGACGATGATTTCGCCAGCGCTCGCTGGAACGGTCCCTTCGAGGAATTCGGCAAACTGATGGAACTCAGAAAAGGCGTGTTCGGCCCAAAAAACAGGTTCCTGACCCAACGGCCGCTCGGCATTTTCGTGCCGGCCCAGGTTTGCCATAACTGGCAGTTGGGCCGCAGCCCGGACAGCTTCAGGATCAGCCAATCGCTGATGGACAAGGATGCCACCGTCACCGAGGATCATGATCCGGTCGAACTGGATATCAGCCGCCAGTATATCATGATCTATTCATGGGTCAAAGGCCTTGGCCTCGACGACCTGTTGAAACTCGGGCATCTCACCAAGGAATCCTGCAATGACATCACCCAGAAGGCATACTTCCAGGATATGATACCCAATGGTTTCAAGGTGCTCGACACCAAACCCGCACATATCATCCTCAGGCTTGACAAGAACGGACGCTTGGTGACCCGCAACGGACAATATCCCTATGCCCTGATCGACTACGAGCTGTTGCGGCGCACCGACGAGCATGAGAAATACTATGGCTTATCGCGACGGCGGCAATACTGGCGCCATGTTTACGAGCGCTTCGATGAGTCCAATATCCGGACCATGCCCAACTCGCTCAAATCCCTGACCGTCTGCGGCATTCCCTATATCTTCGGCGCCACCCCCAATGGCGGCAAACTCTGGGTCGCCGGCAAAAACCATAAACTCTTCGACTATTTCCTGCCCGAGAATTGGCGCAACCGTGACCGGATCCGCCTGTCATCCAGGAACGAGGCATACCATTCGGTCACTCCCGATAACATCCATCTGGTTTACAAGCGTTCCCGCATCGGCATTCTTCCCGAGAGCAACCCGCTTGATGTGACGGTTTCGCCGATCGTGGAACACGGCTACAACTCGCCCTTCGAGGAAGTGGCCATCGCCGAACGCTTGCGCGAAAACGCCATCAGCGCCACCCATCCGCGCGCCATCTATCGGACCGGCCAGCGCTCCACCTTGGTCCGCTTCAACCTGGATCCGCGCCGCTATGAGGCGGCCAGGCTCCTGCTGACACCGGAGGACCCGCCGGAAAATATCCTTTCCGACCAACATGATTACTATGTGCTGTGGGGCTGCTGGCGGGGCATCGATCCGGAAATGGGCTATCTTCCGGAGCACCCGCACTGGGGACTCACCACCATCAACCAAGCCTTGAACGACCACCTCATCACCCCCGCCGAGGCGACCGCCATCATGGGCAACACCATGGCCAGGTTGGAGAAACTCCATATCGCCAACATGTTCATCGGCAAATACGATTACCTGTTGTCCTTCAACGATGACATGCGAACCCTCCGCAGGGATGCCAGTGACGAGTATAAGATCACCATTGCCATGGATGCCAACCAGGCATGCCACTTCAAACTCCTCGACGCCACTCAATACCGCGCGATCCTCGACGAAACCGCCTCGGATCTCGCCAATATCGGCTACGAGATGTTGAACCTCGCGGGAGATCACCTCCTCATCTCCGCCACCCCGGATGGCGCGCTCGTCCATGACGATGCCGGCAGGATCCAACGCTCGATCTGCAACTTCGAACTCATCCGGGAACTGTAAATCCACAATCGCGGTAATTCCCTTGTCTGGAATTTTTGTCTGGAATTTTTTCTTGCATCGAGGGAAATTCCACGCGATGTGTTTACCATGTGAACGGAACCCCTCAGGTGACTTGTAAACCCTGGAGGCGGTTGGCGTTGAACATGCAATCGCGCAACTATCATCCTGAGTCCTTTTATGCAAATCTCATCAGCCGATCATAAGCGTGGTTTCGCGCTGGTCGTGACGCTTACGCTGATGGTGCTGCTCACGCTGGTGGCGGTGGGAATGCTGGGTTTGTCGGCCATCACCCTGCGGACTTCCAGTGAGGCCCAGGCGATTTCCTCGGCCCGCGCCAATGCCCGCCTCGCCATGATGCTCGCGCTGGGCGACCTGCAATCGTCGCTCGGCCCGGACCGCCGGGTATCCGCGTCCGCCGCAGCCGTGATCTCCTCCGCCAAACAACCCCACCTCACCGGCGCGTGGGAGTCATGGCGCTGGGACCCGGCGAAATCCGACTCGCCCGACTACTCGGAGAAAAGCGGGAAATTCCAACGCTGGTTGGTGTCCGCCACCGATCCGGCGGCTGCCAAGCAGATTTCGCTGCCTTCGTCCAATCCGGCGGGCGATGCCGTCGAACTGATCGGATCGACCGCCAACCGCGACATCGCCAACTCGGTCCGCGCCGCCAAAATTCCGATTGCCGCCCCCAAACGCCTCGGATCATTGGCGTGGGCTGCCTTTGATGAAAGCGCCAAGGCAGCCATCCATCTGGATGATCCGGAAACCAAACCCGCCACCACCAGGGAAGTCGCCACCCGCGGCGTGCCCGACAGGTTTCACGCGGATTCCCTGGATATCAAACTCGATAGTCTCAAATCCCCGAAAAACCTCATCACTCTGGATACCGCAGTCATTCCCGCCGGCCAGACCAACGCCCCGGAGTTCCGCAAGCGCTTCCACGATTTTACCACCGCCTCCCTCGGCTTGCTGACAGACACTGCCAACGGTGGCCTTAAAACCGATCTCACATCGTTGTTAGAATCCGCCACGTTTCCCGCTGCCGCCTTCCCCGGCGACACACTCTAAAGTGGCTGGTGCCTCCGGTTCCAGACGAAATAGCAATGTGGCTGGAGCCTCCGGCTCCAGACCGTGTGCGGAGCGTCCCGCTCCGCAGAGGAAGCCAAATCATCCAACAAATCTGCGAAAACCTCCCCGGCAGAACCGTATCTTCACCAGCTCATCATCCATGCCTAATCTTTTTTCCGCCATTCCTGCCCTGTTCCTGCTTCTCCCGCTCGCCGCTCAGGAAAAACCCGGGATCCCCGTGGAACTCCGCCTGCTCGCCTTCCAGCCCGACCTTGCCACTGATGATGCCTTCATCCAGGATCCTGCCGCTACCGCCAAAACCGCCCCGCTCAAGGCACCCGTCAAATCCTATCTCAATCACGAGTTCGTTAGCGTGCACCTGACCGGCAAACAACTCGCGGTCACCGCCAAAGGCGACCGTGACTCGCTCACCCGCAACGACGAATTGTTAGGTGAGGCCACCTTGCCGGAAAATGTCCGCTCCGCCATTCTGTTGTTTCTTCCCGCCGCGCCCGGCGGCAGGACCCGTTGCCGGATCCTGGTGATCGACGATTCGAAGCGCGCCTTCCCCGCCGGTTCGTTCCGGGTTACCAACCTCAGCCCGGAACCGGTGCGTATCGTGCTCGAGGAGAAAATCTATCAATTCAAACCCGGTGAGGTACAACTCATCACCGATGCCCCCGTGCGCGCCGGCAATCAATCCGGCATGAAAGCCTTCGCCTTCCAGGATAATACATGGCAACGCATCGGCACCGGCATCTGGCCTCACCCCGGCAAAAACCGCGTGCTCCAGGTTCTCTTCTCCAGCCCGGCCACCAATCAGGTCCAACTCCGCGCCTACGACGACGTCCCGCCCCGCGATCCCGCCGCCAGGATGGCCAGGTGACGTGAACCCGAAAACCGAAGTTGAAACTGAATTAGGAAAGCAGGAAGGCAGAAAAATGGGGCGGGATCTAACGTCACTTCAATATCCAACAGCCAACATTGTCGACGATCCACAAGTGGCCCTTGAAGGGTTGGGTTTTCAGCGCGCCGATGAGGGTGGCCACAAGGCGATCAAGAACATCCCCGCTCATGCGGGCGGGATCGATCCAAATATGGGTGCGGAGTAGTTCGGTGGTCATGACGGTGCGGTGAGACACGGAACGATAAGGCTCATTGGCGGCGGAATCAACCCGGATATCCGCCAGCAGGGGCGACACCACCCGCACCTGGGCACCCACCACGGCCAGCGTGGCTATCGCAAGCACTGTACCCTTAGGTCATGGTATGCTTTGGAAACGTTCCTTCAATCCAGTTCGAGTTGTCTCCGGTAGGCTTGCCGAATGGATTTGCAGCGATCATTCACGTTCTTCTCCTCTCATGGTGGAAATCACCCGCGCTGCCGGCACCCATTCATTTCAGGATGAGAGGCTTTGGAAAAAAGCCTGCGTCGCTGCCAGGCCTTCGTCCAACGAATGGCGCGGGTGCCAACCGGCGGCGCGGAGCTTGTCGGCGCTGGCACGGGAATGGCGGACATCACCAGGGCGTTCGGGACCATGGAGAACCTGCGATGACGAACCGGCGGCGCCGATGATCATGGAGGCAAGGTCATTGATGGTGATTTGGCTGCCATAACCGGCGTTGAACACCCCGCTGACCCCGGCAGTCTCGCCCGCGAATACCAGCGCACCCACAATGTCCTTCACATAAATGAAATCGCGCGTTTGCCCGCCATCACCGAACACCGTGAGGTTGTCGCCGCGCATCGCCTTGTCGATGAAAATCGGCACTGCGGCGGCATAGGCACCCTGCGGATCCTGGCGCGGACCGAAGACGTTGAAGAACCGGATCGCAGCCGTTTCTAACAAACACTCGCGGTGGAACATGTCGAGGTAATATTCACCGTCGAGTTTGGTGATCGCATACGGACTCTTGGGTTCCGGCAGCATCGTTTCGGTTTTGGGCACCGTCGGGTTGTCGCCGTAAACCGCGGCGGATGACGCGAACACGAGTTTTTTCACGCCGCCGGCGGCCGCTTCCTGCAGCACGTTGAGCAAGCCGTGGACATTGATGTCAACACACTCGCCGGGTTTCGCCATCGACTCGGGCACGCTGACCAGGGCCGCGAGATGAAAGATATAATCAACTCCGGCGACCGCCTGTTTCACCAGTTCGCGGTCGGTAACGGAGCCTTCGATGAATTGATGCCGGAAACCGTGGAGGTTATGGCGGTAGCCGGTGCGCAGGTTGTCGAGCACGCGGATTTCCGCGCCGCTTTCCTGATAGTGCTCCACGATGTGGGAACCGATGAATCCGGCACCGCCGGTGACGAGGATTTTCATGATGGTGTGGTGATTTGATAACCTGGATCTCTTAAGTCCCTTTTGTCCGAGGACCAAATGGACCCAAGGGACCGGAGAAAGCCTTTCCTAACAATGGCTCCTCACGATCGCGTCCATGGCGGACAATTTGCCTTCCAGCGCGGCGACGAATGCGAACTGGTTGCGGCAGCGGTCGAGGTTGTGTGCGGGATATTTGATCTTGAAATAGACATCGCCCTGCAGGTAGTCGGTCAGGAAGCGGATGCCGCATTCGAGCGTCAGCAGGATGCCTGCGAACGAAAGGTGGTCCACCTCTGCCTGGTTGAGGAAGGATCTGGCGGAATCCAGATAGCCGCTGACGAGGGACTCGAAGCGGTCGAGACAGACGCCCAGTTTGTCCAGATCCGGGTTGTCCTCGCGGGTGGAGGGGACCGCTGTGCGCACCATGTCGCCGAAGTCGTAAAGCGCCGAGCCGGGCATGGTGGTGTCGAGGTCGATCACGCAGACGCCTTCCGCCGTGACATCGTCTAGCAGGACATTGTTGAGTTTGGTGTCGTTGTGGGTGACGCGTTCGGGGATGGTGCCTGCGGCGATCAGATCGGTGATGCGGGCGCAGTCTGCGGCGCGGGCCAGGGCGAAGCCGACCTCCTGCTGCAATCCGGCCGCGCGGTTGGCGGCATCGGCCTCGATGGCGGCTTGCAGGGAATCGAGGCGTTTGGGCGTGTTGTGGAAATTCGGGATGGTTTCATGGAGTCGCTGGCCGCCGAGGTCCGCGGCAAGTTTCTGGAAGTTGCCGAACGCGCGGGCCGCCTGGTACGCCTGTTCGTTGGTTTCGAGTTCATCGTAGCCGCGGGCGCGTTCGATGAACGGATAGACGCGCCAGACGTTGCCATGGATGTCGAGGGCGTAGGGTTTGCCATCGTTGGCCGGGATGCAGGTGAGGGTTCTGCGGCGGGCTTCCGGGTTGTTACCGGCGATCAAGCGTGCCAGCGAATGGCGGGTGACCCGATCGACGTTTTCCATCAGCTCGATGGGGGTCTTGAAGACGTTGGTGTTGAGGCGCTGGAGAATGTAGCGGAGTCGCATGCCGGCCTGGTCGAAAAAGCCGCAATAGGTGTCGTTGATATGGCCGGAGCCATAGGGGATCCCGTGCACGAAATCGGCCCGGATGTCAAAGAGATCGGCGATTTCCCGCAGATTCGGCGCAACGGCGGTGGCGGTCATGGCAATAAGATTGTTAGGAACGGACAAAATGGGAACGTGGGGAGGATTGCCCGCGATCCGCTCCTGAGTCAATTCACATTAATTGTTTCGCGCAAAGCCGCCAAGGCGCAGGATCAGAACCGAGCCAATTCTTGACTTCATCCGCTGAGGTCGGAGAATGACACCCATGAATGCAGCCAGAACGCTCACGCTTCGCCTGCCATCGGACCTTTATGAAAGGGCCAACCGCTTGTTGGCGAGCCATGGCCAGAGCCTCAACCGACTGTTTCCAGAAGCACTCCAACCGCTCGATTCGTGGGATCGGGAAAAGCGTCTGTCCGACGACTTTTCAGCCATTGCCCAAGCAAGTGACGGAGATCCCGATGTCGGTTTCGCCTATGCCGTCCAATCCGAAGTCCTTGGTTTCGGAATGTAATAGACCGCCACCATGCTGGATACCCTGCGCGAACGATTCGGCTTCGGAACCTTCCGCGAGGGCCAGGAACCGGTGATCCGCGCATTGCTGGACGGGCGTTCGGCGCTGGCCGTGTTTCCCACCGGCGGCGGGAAATCGCTGTGCTATCAACTGCCCGCGTTGATGTTGGACGGTATCACGCTGGTGGTCTCGCCGCTCATCGCCCTGATGAAAGACCAGGTGGACGCGCTCACCACCCGCGGCATCGCCGCCGCGCGCCTCGATTCCACGCTGGATGCGGACGAATTGCGCGACCTCTACGGACGCCTGGAAAGCGGTTCCATCAAGCTGCTTTACATCGCGCCCGAACGGTTTGCCAACGAATCGTTCCGCGCGTTGGTCAAGCGGTTGCCGGTCGCGCTCGCCGCCATCGACGAAGCCCATTGCATCTCCGAATGGGGACATAACTTCCGCCCGGATTACCTCAAACTCGCGCGAATCTGCCGCCGCCTCAAAAT
>Ga0073936_10004122_pt1 | contig 20350 bp, 19 predicted proteins | sample AliMusrvi5mmetaG_FD_87041 | JGI IMG/M metagenome (GOLD analysis project Ga0073936, IMG submission 87041) | Freshwater lake bacterial and archeal communities from Alinen Mustajarvi, Finland, to study Microbial Dark Matter (Phase II) - Alinen... | ecosystem: Environmental > Aquatic > Freshwater >... | reverse complement strand
TATCATTTTGTAATGAAGGAGAGCATGCGGATATGAATTATAATTTGAATATCCGTTATTGTACCAGTTTGGTTGTTTCAAAATAAAAAAAACAAAACGAAAATAAACCTTATTTGACACTTTTTAAACCTTAGTAGTAAGGGTAAACACAGGCATTTCGACCTTATGACCTTATTGTTCCTGAAATAAGGTAATAAGGTTGATTTTCTTGATTTTTACATTTCTACTAAGGTTGAAAATAAAAAAAAATAAGGTTATTCGAAATCAATTATTTTGATTTATTAATAACAATTCAGTGACTTTTATACTGGTATATTGCGATTAATCAAAATTCCAATCACTATAAAAAATAATGCTAATGCAAAATTTCAATAATTGAAAAAAATATTGCAATTTTCTCTACGTAAATAAAAGAGAAAATATGCTCATCTTCTTTTCTGTTTTCTGTCTTATTTTTCCATCTTCCCTTCTCTCTCCCATTTACCGATTAAAATTTCCATGACACCTTCCGATTTGCTGGCGTTGTAGATTTAACTATTTTTACTCAGGAAGTAATCCGCCAAAGCTTCAATTATTTTAATACTTTTGCGTATTCAAAAACAATTAAATTATGAAAAAACGTTTCATTTACTCAGCGATCATTGTTGCAACAGCAGCATTCGCAATCACATCATGCAAGCATGCAACAAAAGAAGCCGAAGCGCCCGATGCACTTGTGTCGCACATTGACTCGACTATCAAACCCGGCGATGATTTCTTTCTTTATGCAAATAACAAATGGTTTAAAAACAACCCTATTCCTGCCAGCGAACAAAGCAATGGCCTGTGGCAAATGATTGGCGACACTATCAATGCTCAGATACGCCATATCTGCGAAACATCATCGGCAACCAAAGACGCCGAAAAGGGTTCGAACAAACAAAAGATCGGCGACTTTTTCTCTACAGGTATGGACAGTGTAAACCTGAATAAAAAAGGTATTACCGATTTGAAAAGCGACCTCGATGCCATTGATGCTATCAAGGACATCAACGGAGTTGTGAAAGAAGCAGCATACATACACACTGTTTCCGGCTCTCCGCTGTTTGGTTTTGGCGTAGGCCAGGATGATAAGATCAGCAGCAAATACGCTGTTTTTGTTGCACAGGGTGGACTGAGTCTCCCCGATCGCACGTTTTATGTTGACAACGACGAAAGGGCTGTAAGCATCCGCGCCAAGTTCATCACGCATCTTAAAAACATGTTTGAGATCATGGGTTATGATGACGCCAAAGCAACTGCCGCCGCTGATAAAACCATGAAACTCGAAACTGCAATTGCCAAAACATCGCGCAAACGCGAAGACACACGCGACCCATTGGCAAACTACAATAAAATGACTTTAAAGAAACTTTCGGAATCAACTCCTAACCTCGACTGGAATATTTTTATCACAGAAGTGGGTTTGAAAAATGTTGACACCGTTGTTGTGGGTCAGCCCGAATTCCTGAAGGCTTTGAATGGCTACCTGAAATCCTATTCAATTGACGAATGGAAAGATTACCTGAAATACCAATTTGTCAGAGGCCTTTCCCGCTATATGGACGACAAAACTTATAAGGAAATTTTCAGCTTTTATTCAACAACTCTTCGCGGGGTTAAAGAACCCAAACCAAGATGGAAACGCGTAGTTGAACAAACCGACGGCGCACTGGGTGAACTGATAGGCAAAGTTTATGTTGACGATTATCTGCCAAAAGGAACCAAAGAAAAACTGGTTGAAATTGGAAACGCCATTAAAACAGTTTATGCACAACGCATCAAAAACCTCGACTGGATGAGCGCTGCAACCAAGGAAAAAGCGCTGAAAAAACTCAGCTCAGTAATTATGAAAGTTGGTTATCCCGACAAATGGAAAGATCTTAGTGCGATGATCATTGACCGCAGTTCATACGTGAAGAATGTGATTTCTGCCAACAAATGGGAGTTTAATTACATGATCAACAAATTTGGCAAAGCCGTTGACCGCACTGAATGGGACATGGAACCTCAAACCTACAATGCTTATTACAACCCATCGAACAATGAGATCGTTGTTCCCGGTTGCAATATTATTATCCCTGGTTATGAGCGCAAAATGGCCGACGATGCACTGCTCTATTCAATTGTTGGCTCAACTTTCGGTCATGAAATCACCCACGGTTTTGACGACCAGGGCAGCAAATACAACGAACTTGGCAACCTCAGCAACTGGTGGACTCCTGAAGACAGCACCAAGTTTTATGGCAAAACAAAAATGATCGTTGACCAGTTTAACGAGTTTGTTGCTGTTGACACACTGCACATCAACGGCTCGCTGACACAGGGCGAAAACATTGCCGACCTTGGCGGGATCATCATGGCTTACGAAGCTTATAAGAAAACCGATCAGTATAAAAACAATACCATGGTGGCAGGATTGAACCCTGACCAGAGGTTTTTCCTTGGTTATGCATTCTCATGGATGATCAACGAGCGCCCCGAAGCAGTAGCAAACCAGGTGAAAAGCAACGAACATTCGCCTGCCAAATTCCGCGTTCTGGGACCACTTGAAAACATGCCCGAATTTTACAAGACCTTTGGCATTAAAAAAGGTGATAAAATGTGGAGAGACGAAAACAAAAGGGTGAAGATCTGGTAGAAGAAAACAGAGAATTAATTCAATAAAAAAAGACGGGGCAGATGGCTTCGTCTTTTTTTTTTAAGATTTTGTTCAAAGTTTAATGTTTAAAATCCATCTATCCATTGATTTTCACAACCCTATTCACACTTTAACCGTCAACCACAAACCTCAATATTATACAAAAACATCTCTGCAAGATTCACTAATGCTGATGCCAAAATGATTTATACTTAAGCAAAAATCATTTTGGCTTCAGCATAAACCAATAATGCGTCAGCAAGATTAGATATTGCCTCAGCAAAAACCAATCTTGTCTCAGCAAAAATCATTTATGCTTCAGCAAAAACCGATAATGCATCAGCAAAATCAATTGTTGCTTCAGCAAAAACCGATTTGGCATCGTCATTCCCCTATTTTGCTGAGGCATTTTCCGGTTATACCTCAACTAACTGTAGTAATACCTCTACATTATATCATAACACCTCGTTCACATTCTCTTTTCTTTTATCAAAAATAGAATGGCAAAAGTGTGTAATTTATTTGTCTTTCACAATCAAGGCTTTTGTTTTAGAGAGCGAAAAAAGTTACTTGCCTTCACTCCTTGTTGGGAGGTAAGGCAAACAATGTCTTTTGCCTTCACTCCCTGTTAGGAGGTGAGGCAAACGAAGTCTTTTGCCTTCACTCCTTGTTAGGAGGTGAGGCAAACGATGTCTTTTGCCTCACTCCCTGTTAGGAGGTGAGGCAAACGATGTCTTTTGCTTTCACTCCCTGTTAGGAGGTGAGGCAAACGATGTATTTTGCTTTCACTCTTTGTTGGCGTTGATTTCCCAAAAAGTTATTTAGATTATCTTCATTCAATAAAAATCAACAACATATCATGAAGAATTAACACCTTTCTAAAAATTGTCAATTCTATTCAAATTAGTAACTTTGCATTAAAGTTTTTGATTATAGCAACCTTTAAATTGAAAAAAATATTATTATACAGATTTGCGGAGACTAATGACAAGTCTTTTCTTGCGGTCATTAATACGATAATTGAAACCAAAACAGAAACCACAATTTACAATACCACTCCTGGACAACAAAAGAAGATCAAAGAAGGTAAAGAACAAATTGCCAAAGGAGAATATTTCACAAATGAACAGGTAGAAATGGAAATTGACAAATGGATAACAGAGAAATAAATCAACAACACCAATCGAAGCTATTATTTATAAAGGCATAGCATGAACCGAATCATATTTTTGATATTAATGCTTTCTTCATTAACTACTTTTGGTCAAAAAAGATTTACCACATACTACCAAAATTATTATCGAAAAAAAAACCGAGACACTACAACTTTTCAAAATGCTTATACAATAAATCTTGAAGCATTAATCTTTAGAGACGTTAAAATTACTTTTACTCATAGAATAAGTAACGAGAAATACTTCGAGTCAATGCTTTCGTATAGCATACCTTATGGAGAGAAAAGTCGAATTAATGATAATTACTCACTGGGACTTTATGATCCGTTTTTTTATTACGGAAGAGCTCAGATTCGGGTGGGTTTGAAAAAATACTTAACACACCGTTATTATCTGGGATTAATGTTCTCATATAGTTATGGACATTTTAATAAAGGAGACGCCTCATATCAGGATGATGGATTTCATTATGTCGTGACACGTAACAAAAATGATTTTGAATTATTTTTTAAAACAGGATGGACACTCGAGCATGAAAAATTGTTAAAGGATTTTTATCTGGGCATTGGTTTCAGATATAAATTGTTAAGTGATGAAGTTTATGAAGACTTGTACAAGGATTCAACATCTCCTTTACCACATCCTGCATACCCATATCATGTTAATCATTCATACGGTATTATTACATTTCATTTAGGTTATCAAATTGGATATTGTAAATGAAAAAATAATAAAATCTATCCCCCCCCTTCCCAAATTATTTATTCCCATTTCTTATAGTTTTTGTACATTTGTCCTCTATGCTCACAGCAACAAAAAAAGATAAAGCCAAAGTTGTAAAAATAATTGAGGAATCTTTCAAAGGAAACCCTAGTGTGACGTGGGTTGTGAAGAACGACAGCAAAAAAGACAAACGACTCAAAGCCCTTGCTGAATATCTTTTTGATGTGGGACTGGCAAAAAAAGGAGTTTACCTTTCATCGGACCATAATGCAGTGGCCGTTATTTTCAGGTATAACACCAAATTCAACAAACTTTTGGTTCTCTATCATGAATTGCGGCTTATGCTGAGGGCAATTGGTTTTCGCAAAATACCCGAAGTGTTGAAGCGTCAGGCCTATCTTAAAAGTCAGAAGCCGCCTTCAGGAAATTTTCTTTACTTCTGGTTATATGGCGCCTCCGACGAAGGCAAAGGCCATGGCGGCGCTTTTGAATTGCAAAAGGATATTTACAAACTTTCAAAGGACCTGAAGTTGCCGATCTTTCTCGAAACCACAATTCCTCAGAACAGGATAGTTTACCAGAGATTCGGTTTTGAAGTTTATAACACATGGAAAGTTGATGAACAAGGAGTCAGCGTTTGGTTTATGAAAAGAGACCCGAAGTAAGGGTTAGTTGTTAGTTGTTTGTTGTTTGTTGTTACTACCACTGCCACTCCAAATTTCCAATTTCCAATTTCCAATTTCATTTCCCCTTCCGCATTCATTTTTTCACTACATTTGCAGGTTTATTTTTAGGAGTGCAGGGGTTATGGCAAAGAGTGATTCGGATAAGTACGAAGATAAAGAGGTGGCGTTGTTGGTTGAACGTTTTGAGGAGATGCTCAGAAGTGGTGGTAGTCAGTATTTCGATGTAGAAGAATTTGAAGACATTATTGATTTTTATTTCGTTTCCGACAATTTAAAGAGAGCACTCAGAGCTGTTAAAATGGCTATTCAACTGCATCCTGAATCCATTGGATTCATACTTCGCGAAGCACAGTTTTATGCTTATACTGACAAGATACCGAAAGCTATTGAGGTGTTGAGACGTGCCGAGAATATGGAACCTGACAATCAACAAATCTTCCTTATAAAAGGTGCCATTTATAGTCAGACCAAGAAACACGAAAAATCAATAGAAGAATATAAGAAAGCGCTGAAAAATGCTGACGATATTGAAGACATTTATCTCAGCATTTCTTTTGAATACGAAAACCTGGGCCAATGGGATACTGCTATTGAGTATCTAAAGAAAATTCTCGATTCAGATCCTGATCATGATGCCGCTTTGTATGAGATTTCTTTTTGTTTTGAGAATGCGGATAAACTTGCAGAATCTGTTGAATATTACAATTCATTAATTGACCGGAATCCTTATTCGCAGGTTGCCTGGTACAACTTAGGGATTGCCTATAACATGCTTGAACTTTTTGAAAAATCTGTTGATGCATTTGATTATGCAGTTGCAATTGACGAGAATTTTTCTCCGGCATATTTCAACAAAGGCAACTCACTTATCTGTCTTGAAAGATATAATGAAGCCATCGAAGCCTTTGAAACCACACTTGCTCTGGAACCCGGTGACGCTTACTCATTTTATTATCTTGGAGAATGTCATGAGAAACTGAAGAACTACGATTTGTCACTGGATTATTATCAAAAAGCGAGAAAGATTGACGATTCAATAGCCGATGTGTGGATGGGCATTGGAAGCGTGCTTGATGATCAGGGAAAACCCGCAGAAGCATTGCCCTACATGCAAAAAGCCTGCTCACTGGATCTGAAAAATTCCGAATTCACATACATGCTTGGCGATATCCAGGTAAAGCTGAATATGCTTGACGAAGCCATTGAATCTTATGAAAAGGTGAGCGAATCCGATTCCAAAAACGATGAAATATGGCTTGATTATTCGGATGTTTACAAAAAAAAGAATAAGCCGGGTATTGCTTCAGAAATAATTCAAAAAGGAATCAACATTCAACCTGAAAATGTAAGCCTGCTATACAGGTTGGCAAATTATTTAATCCTTGACAGGAAAGAAAAAGAAGGTTACATAACTTTAGAATTGGCATTACAAACTGACTACAATAAACACAATGAATTTCTTGAATATGATCCGGCATTATCAACAAATCAGCAGATAATGGATCTTATTGAACTTTATAAAAAATGAAATAATACTACACCAATGAAATCTCTTCTTAATTATATTCCGGACAGACCTTGCAAACCAAGAAAGAGCGGAGTAACTATGGTAATGGATAAAGGACTCAGCATTCGCGAGACCGAAGATTTTATAGCAACGGGCGGCGAATATACTGACTTTGCAAAGTTGGGTTTTGGAACTTCTTTCGTTATGAGCGAAAAAGATGTGATGACAAAAATACAGTTGTATAAAGAGGCAAACATAAAAGTATATTTCGGGGGCACACTCTTCGAAGCCTATATCATCCGCGATAAATTCAAAGAATACCGCAAGCTGATTGAAAAATTTAAAGTTGATGCTATTGAAGTTTCTGATGGTTCAATTTTAATGGAACAGGACGATAAATGTGAATACATCAAAAAATTATCAGAAGACTATACAGTCCTTTCTGAAGTAGGCTCCAAAGAAGCAGGCATCATTACAGCGCCTAACAAATGGATATCAATGATGCAAGCTGAATTGAATGCCGGCTCCTCCTTTGTAATTGCTGAAGCAAGAGAAAGTGGAACAGTTGGAATCTACAGGCCAAACGGGAATGCACATGTGGCTTTGGTGAACAAGATCGTTGCAAAAGTTGACCAGGACAAGATTCTTTGGGAAGCTCCCCTGAAATCACAACAAGTTTGGTTTGTAAAAATGCTTGGGGCCAATGTGAATCTCGGAAATATTGCACCCAACGAAGCAATTCCACTTGAGACATTACGCATCGGACTAAGGGGCGACACTTTCTTCCAGTTTCTGCCGGAAGAATTCCAGAATTTGAGAATTAAACCAGATTCAAAGTAAAAGATCCAAGTTCCAAATTCCAAGTCTCAAATTCCAAATTCCAGGTAAATCTCAAATCAAAAATCTTAAATCATAAATAAAGTATGGGTATAACAAAATTTCTGGTTCCTATCATCACAGCATTTATAGGAAACATCGGCTATGCCGGCATTTTCATTCTCATGGCACTCGAAAGCATGGTGGCTCCTGTCCCCAGCGAAGCAGTAATGCCTTTTGCAGGAATGTTGATCGCAGGAGGACACTTTTCTTTTATCGGAATAGTTTTTTTCAGCACACTTGGCAGTATTGTGGGATCACTGATTTCATACTATGTGGGTTATTATGGTGGTCGGCCACTGGTGGAAAGATTTGGGAAATATTTATTGCTCGACAAACACCACCTTGACCTTACAGAAAAATATTTTCAGAAAAAAGGCGACCTTACAATTTTAATTTGCCGTTTTATACCTGTCGTAAGACATCTTATTTCCATACCGGCAGGGATGGGAAAAATGAAAATCTGGAAGTTTTGCCTTTACACCATTATAGGTGCAGCCTGCTGGAACGCCATTCTGACTTATGTCGGCATCACGCTGAAGAGTAACTGGGATGAAATTCTAAAATACAGCAGCGCCATTGATATGGTTGTTGTAGTTGGACTATTCCTCATCATTGTTTACGCAGGCTATAAACTTTACAAGGCAAAAGTTAACAGTAAAATTCGGGCATAGAGTTATTGAAGCGTGATAGTATAACGGATAGAGGATACTCTTAATTTCAGCCTATCCTTACTCAAAAGAATATCACATTCCTTTTAACTGACGCCAACAAACTTCAATAAAAATTAAAGATACCAGGGAATGATTCAATATGGATTGATCGGTTATCCACTCTCTCATTCCTTTTCCGCGCAATATTTTTCAGAAAAGTTTTACAGGGAAGGCATTCATGATGTCCGTTTCGAACTTTTCCCCTTAACAGATCTGAACAAACTTCCTGAACTGATCAAAATCACTCCGGAATTGCAGGGTTTGAGTGTAACTATACCCTACAAGGAAAGTGTAATACAATACCTGAATTCTATTGATCCTCTTGCTGAAAACATAGGCGCTGTCAACTGTATCAGGATTACACGAAATGAAGACATTTCACTCAAAGGTTTTAATACTGATATTTTCGGATTTGAAGAAAGCCTGAAACCACTTCTGCAAAAACAACATCAGAAAGCAATAATTCTTGGAACAGGGGGAGCTTCGAAGGCCGTTGCTTTTGTTCTAAAAAAACTGAACATTCAATTTATTTCTGTAACAAGAAACACTAATAAATCGCCAAATGCTTTAAACTATTCGGACCTGACAAAAGATATTATTTCATCACATACCCTTATCGTCAACACTACACCTGCGGGCATGTTTCCCAACATAAATGAAGCGCCCGAAATCCCTTATCAGTTTCTAACAAACGAGCATTTATTATTCGACCTGGTTTATAATCCTACAGAAACTCTTTTCATGAAAAAAGGAATTGAAAAAGGAGCAACAGTAAGCAATGGCTTACAAATGCTGTATCTTCAGGCTGAAAAATCATGGCAAATCTGGAATGAAGAAGAAACCAGAAAATAGAAATGCGAAGAATACCTTTATTTTTTACTCATCAAATTCCAACCGTAAAATAAAAGGAACAAAAACCACACACCGAAAATAATTCCTGCCACACTTTTCTGGCTTACCTTGTCATCAAAGAAATTTATGACATCAAACAAAATTGCGACTGCTCCTGCTACAACAAGAAAATAGAACAAAAAATTATCGAGAAAAGTTTTCCTGTATTTTCTAAACTCTTTTTCCTCCTTCTTTTCCTGCTCAGCACGCGTTTGTGCCCGGTAATATGATTCGTAAGTAGCAGCCCTCCTTCTCGCAGGTTCAGGCTTGATACCCGTTGTTGTTGGATATTTTAACTTAAAATCATACCATCTTTTCTTGTCAGGATTCACCAATACCTGATATGCCTCATTGATCAGCTGGAAAAGAACTTTGGCATTTGGATTATTATTGATATCAGGATGGTAAAGTTTGGCTTTGGTCCTGTAAGCTTGCCTGATCTGTTCAGGTGTAGCCGATGGTGTCAAACCTAATATTTTATAATAATCCGTTTGCATGGTCTATTTGAATAACGCAAAAACCCGCCAAATATTATGTTCTTTTCCCTGATTTTATTTGGGTATTTAAAAATTCTTCAATTGACTGATAAATGTAATCGAGATCATCATTGCTTATGCAATATGGTGGAAGGACATAAATAATGTTCCCAAGCGGGCGAAGAATAATTCCTTTGTTTAAAAAGAAAGCATAAGCTTTATCGCGCAAAGAATTCAAATAGGATGTGTCTTCATCAGCATATAATTCCAAAGCTATAATAGTACCTTTTTGACGAATGTCAAGGATAGATGAATGATTTTTGATCTTCTCAAAAAACACTTTATGCTTCTCTTCAATTCTTTTGATATTTGCATAACAAGAAGGTTCCTCATACAAATCCATACTTGCAGTTGCAGCAGTGCAGGCAATGGGATTGGCAGTGTAAGAATGGCCATGATAAAGAGTTTTTGTTTTATCATCCGAAAGAAAAGCATCAAAAATTTCTTGTGAACAGGATGTTACTCCCATTGCCATCACTCCACCTGTTATTCCTTTTGAAAGACAGAAAATATCGGGCTTCTCAGCAATAATATCAGTTGCGAAAAAATTACCTGACCTGTAAAATCCTGTCATAACCTCATCGGCAATGGTAATAACATGATTCGCTTTACAGAAACTGATCATCTTTTCCAGTATTTCGGGTTCATACATGATCATACCACCGGCACCCAATACAAGAGGTTCAAAAATAAATGCAGCGATATTCCCGGATACAACTGCCTTCTCCAATTGTCTGAAAGAATCGTTTTCTTTCAACTTTACAGGAGTGTCAATAAATTCCACATCAAAAAGAAACCTGTTAAATGGTTGTGTAAAAACGCCACGTCCACTCACTGACATTGCTCCGAAAGTATCGCCATGATATGCATCCCGAAAAGCAATGATCTTATTCTTCCCGATCTTTTTATTTTCCCAATATTGAATTGCCATTTTCAATGCTACTTCAATGGCTGTAGAACCATTGTCAGAAAAAAATATTTTTTTCTGGTTTGCAGGCAGGTGTTTCAGCAATCGTTCAGCAATCTCAACTGCTTTGGGATGCGTAAACCCGGCGAAAATTACATGTTCGAGTGTATAAAGTTGTTCTGAAATTTTTTCAGCAATATATTTGTTTGAATGTCCGAGTGTGTTCACCCACCATGAAGAAACAGCATCAATATACTTGTTTCCTTCCTCATCAAAAAGGTAAGCCTCCTCCCCTTTCACAATTCCAATCACTGATGAATCTTTCATTTGGGTGTACGGGTGCCAGATTATTTCACGATCGCGTTTTGTTAGATTCATTTCATTAATTTTGTATGGCTAAATTAATATTAAAAGTGAACATGAAGAAAAACATTTTCCTCCTCTTTTTTACAATGCTTCTATTTAATGAAGTTTTTGGCCAGACTGCAAATGACATGTATGATTCTGCAGTGGCTAAAATGAAACGTGGCGACATCAATGGCGCCATTGTTCTTTATACGAAAGTTGTGGTACAAAGCCCTTATTATTATGATGCATGGCTCGACAGAGGCCGCTGTTATGACACATTGAATAAGACTGATCTTGCACTGGCAGACTATAAAATGGCTATTCAAAAGAAACCCGATTATTACCAGGCATTTTATTACAGAGGAAATTTTTATGTTAATCAAAACGATGATAAATCTGCAATGGCAGACTATACAAGTGCAATTACAATAAAGCCAAAATTCATTCCGCCATACCTGAGAAGGGCTGAGATCTATGTCAGAGAAGGAAAGTATAAACTGGCAATTGCTGATTATACTTCTTGTATAACACTAAAACCTGACAGCGCCCGTTATTATTATTTGCGTGGTTATGCTGATATGAAATACCAAAAATCAGATCTGGCAATTTCCGACTTTAGCAAAACCATTCAATTGAATAAAAATTACGCAAACGCTTATTATTACAGGGGGCTTTTGAATGATTCACTTTTAAAAACGACTGAAGCTATAAAAGATTTTACTGCTGCAATAGATCTTAAAATTGCAGATGAGAAAATTTATTCAAGTCGGGCGAAAGCTTATTTGACGAGTGAAAAATACAAGGAGGCAGCAGCAGATTATACTGTTCTGATAACCACTTATAAATCGAAAGAAGCAAAAGACTTTCTTAATCGCGGAATATGTTATGACAATTTGGGCAACTATGATCTGGCAATTAAAGACCTCACAAAAGCAATTACACTAAACTCAAAGGACGAAACTCCTTATATCTACAGGGCTTTGGCGAATGAAAAACTCAAAAAAACAACAGGTGCAATAGCAGACTATAACAAGGCCATTACAATAAATCCGAATAATGGATTAGCATACGAGAAACGAGGCTCACTCTATTTTGATCAAAAAAAATATACACTGGCACTGGACGACCTGAATAATGCAATAAAATTCAAACCCACAGCGGAAGCTTATTACCTGAGAGGCGCCATTAAAGACATGAACAAAGATACTGCAGGTGCATGTGCCGACCTGAAAACTGCTGCTCAAATGGGATTAAAAGAAGCTATTGAACAATCTGCGAAGATCTGTAATTAAAATCTCAAAAAAGACTGTAATAAAAAAATGAACCAATTATTGCATCACTGCACTTGCATTTACAGGAGTTGATCCAATTGCAGTATAGATTTTTTTGTCTGAAGCATAGTCCAGATAATTGGAAGTACTGTTCCAATTAACAGCAGCAGGATAAACTGCAAGATATACTGTCTGTGTGGGAACGAGGTCTGTCATTAGATAAATGTTTTGAGATTTCACATTAAAAGAAAATGTGGTGCTATTAGCAGCAACCACAGGGTTGGTAGGATCATAAGCATATAAATAATTTGCAGGAACTGATGAAACGTTCGCTGTTGTATTAAAGAAAACTCCAACAGTTCTGGGCTTGGTATCCGTTGAGTTTACAGTACCGGTAATTTTAATATAGTGTACAGGGTTCGCTGCTGGAAAAGCGGTGTCTTTGGCTGTGACTGAGATTACCGAAAATGTTGGGACTTGTGATAAAGCTGCATCCCTGTCTAATGTTCCACCACCAGTAAATTGTAACCCCTGAATTTTGGATGCGCCATAATTACCACCAGGTCTTGATGTGATATTTATATCATAGGTACCTGTAGTTAATGTCAAAGAATATTTTCCATTCAAATCTGTACGAATTGAGTTTGTCCCTACCTGCAAAAGTGATGAATCCTGGGGAGTGTATATTCTATAACCATATTGATCATAAAGCTGCACATATCCTTGTAAAGTGCCGGAAAGATTTGGACCTGTTGCACCTGTATTACCTTGTGGTCCTGCAGGACCAGTTTTTGTACAAGAATTTAATGTGGCAATGATAAATGCAAGGAAAAGGGTTGGTAAAATGGCTGTCTTTTTCATAGTTTAAGTTTTTTGATAAAATTTAACTTGGATAAAAAATATTGGTTAAAGATTTCGGATTAATTTGATCATTCAAAATTATCAAAAATTCATAAGACTTAAGAGATGATAAAAACTTTTAAGATGTTATTAACAAAAAAACTTATTGATCTTTGGAAAGGAAAAACCTATGGAATATCTAGTACGCTAATCCTCTTTTGACTCAGAAGAAATCATCACTGATCAATAGTCCGCATGGGCCCAAATTAGATTGAATTCATCATGCGTAACTCAATTTATTCTTGAACAAAAAAAGGGGATTCAAGAATAACCTTATTTTGTCTTGTTTTCTTTCATCTCTTTTGCACCGGGAGGCACATCATGGGTGATCCACATATTGCCTCCAATAACTGCACCTTTGCCAATAGTAATGCGTCCTAACAAAGTCGAGTTTGAATAAATTATCACGTCATTTTCAACAATAGGATGGCGAACAATTCCTTTGATTGGTTTTTTGTTTTCATCCAATGGAAAACTAACTGCACCCAGAGTGACACCCTGATATAACCTGACATTATTGCCAATAATGGCAGTTTCACCAATCACAACACCAGTTCCGTGATCAATGAAAAAATATTCACCAATTGAAGCTCCCGGATGTATATCTATGCCTGTCTTCGAATGAGCCATTTCAGAAATAATTCTTGGAAGTAATGGCACTCCCAACTTCAGCAATTCATGTGCAATCCGGTGATAGGTCAGTGACAAAATACTTGGATAACAAAAAATAGTTTGGGCATAATTCATAGCGGCAGGGTCGCCATTGTAGGCGGCAACAACATCAGTTGCAAGATTTCTTTTTATTTTCGGAAGCTGCAAAATAAATTTAGAAGCCAGATCAACAGCCTTCACTTCACAACCTGCGCAATTTTTAGAATCATCACTACAATCAAAGCAAAATCCTCTTTTAATTTGTTCTGAAAGCATTCGATAAATATTATCAATATCGGCACCCAAAAAATAATTCAACAAATCACCACTAACATTGGAATGTCCGAAAAAACCCGGAAAAATAGTCTTTTTCAAAAGCAGCATGATTTGATCAACTTTTTCAATTGAGGGCATTTCCGGTGAATGATGATGCAGCCAACTATATTCTTTGAAGTTGTTTAGTTCTGTAACAACAGAAGCAATCATCATTTTGTAATCAGAATGTTTTTTCATTTTAGTCAAATTTAAACAGATCCGTACTTAAATACCTTTCTGCTGTGTCGCAAACCATAAACACTATCATTTTGCCTTTATTTTTGGGTCTCAAAGCAACTTGTTTTGCAGCCCAGGCAATAGCCCCTGAAGAAATACCACATAGAATACCTTCATCTCTAATCAACCTTTTTGCTGAATCAAATGCATCTTCATTTGTAACTGTGATTACTTCATCAATTACATCCCTATTCAATATTTGAGGAATAAACCCAGCTCCAATCCCTTGTATTTTATGAGATGAAAATGTTCCACCTGACAGTACAGGAGCGTTTGCCGGTTCAACAGCAATTGTTTTTAATGCCGGCTTTCTTGATTTCAAAATTTCCCCAACACCAGTTATTGTGCCTCCTGTACCTACACCGGAAACAAAGAAATCAATTTTACCATCAGTATCATTCCATATTTCTTCAGCGGTGGTTTTTCTGTGTATCCCGGGGTTAGCAGGGTTATCAAATTGCTGGGGCATGAAAGAATCCTTTATCGTTTTGCGTAGTTCTTCTGCTTTTGCGATAGCACCCATCATTGCCTGAGGGGCAGGAGTCAGCTCCAATTGTGCACCAAATCCTTTGAGAATGTTGCGTCGTTCCATGCTCATACTTTCGGGCATAGTCAGTATAAGTCTATACCCTTTCACTGCACAAACCATAGCCAGCCCAATGCCGGTATTACCACTTGTGGGCTCAATGATCACGGTGTTCTTTCCAATCAAGCCTTTTTTTTCCGCATCTTCAATCATTGCTAAGGCGATCCGGTCCTTGACAGATGATGCAGGATTAAAGAATTCTAACTTCCCATACAAGCTGCCAAAACAACCATCTGAAAATTTGTTTAATTTTACTATCGGGGTTTTACCGATTAACTCTAAAACACTATTTGCAATTTTCATTTTGATTTATTTTAAATGTCCATTAAAAGTCTGTTTGCTCCACAGTTTTCAATCATTTTACTGAAATCGTTCATAGACTCCGTAATAGCCTTATAAGATTGTGTCGGATGAAGCTTCATTTCAAATTCTCCCCTGTCATCCAGCTTTTCAACAACAAACTGTATTGTCATTTGATGAATGTCCAAAGCAGGTTGATAGGCAAATTCTTTTTCAGTGTGGGTTCTCAACTCAGAAACAATTCCGCATTCCTTCAATTCATAAATCACCTGCCTTATTACTCGTACGGGAACTGCAAGCTTTTGCGAGATTTCTGAATCTGTCATAGGTTTCTCTCCTTTTGAAAAATTCTTTATCAGGAGATGTGTGATAAGCAAAGAAATTATTCGTTTATATCTTGCACTGATATGTGCAACATCAAGGTCGTGTTGAAATTTATGAACATTTTGGTTTGCATAAGCAATCTCAGCACCCAATAACAATGCAATCCAGCTGACCCTTAACCAAACAAAAAGTAAGGGAAGTGCAGCAAAGCTACCATATACAGCACTCACATCTATCAGTTCAAGTTGAAGTATAAAATATCCCATTTGTGTCAACTGATAAATTGTTCCTGCAATAATACCACCTATCAGAGCTGAACGGAATTTTACTTTTGTGTTCGGAATTACAATATAAACGAGAGTGAACAATACCCAGCAAATTATAAAAGGTGACCATCTTAAAAGAAAAGAGATAAATGGTCCAACAACACCAATTAGTGCATATTCATTCGACATGGTGCTAACAGCAGACGACACAAAAACAGTGGCACTGCTTGAAACTATAATAAGAATTGGAGCAATCAGCATCATCGAAAAATAGTCACTGAATTTTCTCCAAAAGCGCCGCGATTCTTTCTGCTCCCAAATTTCGTTGAAGGATTCTTCCATATTACTGAGCATTTCCATCACAGCCCACAATAATACGATAAGTCCAACACCGGCAATGAGTCCTCCCTGTGCTTTTTCGATAAGGTTGTTGGCAAATTTTATAACCATTTTTATAATCTCAACATCACCATTAAATGATTTTGTTATCTGGTCTTCAAGCTTTTTTTCAAAACCAAATCCTTTTGCAATCGCAAATGTCATGGCTACAATTGGCACTATTGACATCATTGCATAATAAGTCAAAGCTGATGCCCTCAGTGAACACTCATCTTCTTTAAAACCTTTGACAGCAAGTACAATTATCTTTAATTGTCTTACGAGAATTGCCTTGGCTTTAGGAAGGTCTTCCATTCTGATTTGCCAGATTTCATGCGTGATAAAATGATAAATCCTAGTAAAAAAGTTCTTAAATTTTCGCATAATTATAGTGGCATTAAAAAAGCCATACAATACTTTATACGTATAGTATGGCTAAAGAGTTATAGTTAAAATAATAATAAAGAGACAACAGAAATTTATTAAACTGTATGTCTCCAATAGTACAAGGGCCAAAATCAAGCCAATTTCCAGACAGTATCAATCACTGTACCATCAACCCATTTAACGACAGCAACAGGCTCATCAGTAAATTTTGCTTTATCAGGCACTCCACAAATGTCTTCTGCTTCTTTCTTTAACTGTTGTATTGTTTTAACAGGAAGCTTTGAATTTTTCATTGCTTCAATCAGGTCGGTTCTTAAAGGATTGATTGCAATTCCTCTTTCTGTAACGATAACATCAATCAATTCGCCCGGTCCGCAAATAGTGGTAACATCATCCTTTATTATTGGAATACGATCACGGAACAAAGGAACAGGAAGAATTGTACATTTTGAGAAAATGCAATTTTGCCACCCTCCTATTCCATGCAGTAACATTCCATCCGAATGAGTAACGACGTTTGCATTAAAACTCGTATCCACTTCTGTTGCTCCTAGTATTACAACATCTAACATTGAAGCAAAGTTGCCCTTGCCATGATAGTTATAGCTGGTAAACGGACTTGTATTTACATGATTCCAGTTTTCCCTCATTGATCTTACCCCTTCCAGATCAAATGTCTGACCATCGAGAATAAAATCAGTAAGGCCTTCTTCCAGCATTTGTACAAGGTATTTATTGCTGCCACCACGTGCAAAGCGTGCTTTCATTCCCTTATCACGTAAGATATCTGCAAAGTAAATTCCAATTGACAATGCAGTCCCCCCGGCACCGGCCTGAAAAGAAAATCCGTCCTTTATTATACCTGCTTCATTACAAAACTGGGCTGTCCATTCAGCCAGCAATAATCTGTCAGGGCTTTTTGTTACTTCAGTTGTTCCTGATACAATTTTTTCAGGAATACCAACTTTATCTACCTTTACTACATAATCCACATAATTCCCCTGTATCTGCCAGGGAAAACACGGAAAAGGCACAAGGTTATCAGTAACAACAATTACTTTATTGGCATACTGAGAATCTGCAAGTGCAAAACCAAGTAAACCGCAAGCAGCCGGACCACGATCACCTGTTGCATTTCCAAAGAAATCCGCCGTAGGCGCGGCAATCACAGCAATGTCTATTACTACTTCACCGTCCTGTATTGATTGATACCTGCCTCCATGAGAACGGAGAATACCCAGCCCCTTCATACCTTTTGTAGAAGTGAATCTACCCAAAGATCCATTCATACTACCTTCAATATGATGTATGGTTCCATCTTCAAGATACTTTACAAGTGGTGCATGACATTCAAAAGAAGCAGATGGCACCCAGGTCAGGTTTTTTATTCCAAGTTCTGCGGCTATTTCGAAAATTTGGTTTCCTACAAGATCACCATTTCTGAAATGATGATGAGTTGAAATAGCCATACCATCACGTAAGCCAGCTTTGATCAGTGCATCTTTTAATGTTGCTACCAATTTGTTTCCATCGGCTGGAAAATCGGAACAACTAACAATAGGAGGCGCATATTTATTACCTTCCGGGTGGTATTTACCAACGCCCATATAAGGAATCTGAAGACGACCATTAACTTCAGTAGGAACTAAACGACCTATAGCATTTTTTACAAATTTATCCTGCATTTTGTTCTTCCCTCCAATTTGAATTTAGAATACCCATTTTTATAGAAATATCAATTGTACGCTGTGCCCGCTTAACCACAGGCGGATCTATCATTTTTGTTCCTAAAGAAACTACACTAAGTCCTTTCTCTGTAGCTTCAAAAAATGCATTTACAATTTTTTTAGCTTTTTCAATTTCATTTTTATCAGGTGCGAAATTTTCAAGGATAACTTTGATTTGACGGGGGTGAATACATCCCATACCATCAAAGCCCAGTCCCTTTGATTTAATAACATTCTGTTTTAATCCCTCAAGATCGGCAATGTCAGAAAATACCGAATCTATTGGCTGTATCCCTGCAGCACGGCAAGCATTCACAACCTGGCATCGTGCATAAAAGGATTCTGTTGCTTCATTGGTTCTTTTTGTGCCAAGGTCGGCAGTGTAATCTTCAAGGCCAATAGCCATTGCTACCACATTATTTGCAGAAGTAGCAATTTCATAAGCTTTGATAACACCCAAACTACTTTCAACAATTGGCATCAACCAAATATCACCACTAATATTTCGCTTCTTTTTTATTTCCTCAATTTTTGCATTGACCTTATGTATCTGTTCTGCACTTTCGCATTTAGGTACAAGAATAAGGTTTACATTATGCGGAACAATAAAATCAAGATCGTTGAGTCCTTCAGGAACCTGATTTATTCTTACCATTCTTTCTGCTCTATAAAAATCAACACTACGCAAGGCATTTCTCACAACAAACCTTGCTTCATATTTTTTATCAAAAGCTACGGCATCTTCAAGATCAAGAATAATCCCATCAGGTTTGTGAATACCTGCATTTATCATTAGGTTTGGTGTGTTTCCAGGCAGATATAAGCGTGAAAATCTGAATTTATCTCTGGCTGTTTGATAATTATTTTGCTCTAATAATAAAGTAAGGAACTCCTTCTCAGATTTGACGACCAATTTGATTGCTGCTTCAATTCTGGCAGTAATTACAAATGGCAAAGCACCGGAGTCTTCAATGCTGAGCTTTGCATTTTCAATATTAAAGAATTTGAGAATTTCATTTGCAAGTTTAATAATGCTATCACCATACATTACTTTAACTTTACTTTCAAGGATAATTTCAATTCCTCCTTTTTCAGTAATTTCAAAAGTAATAAAGCAGTCAGATTTCACTCCTTTTCCTTTATTACCGACAATTCCTATTGTTGTCATTATACCTCCTATTAAAATTGTTTGTTAATTCCCTGGTTGTCCAAGATGAATGCCTCCATCCTGATTAACATGGATTGGAACATTTCCATTGTTTTCTTTTGATTTTGCATTTGGCTGAACAGGAGAGTTGGCACTTTTGTTTTTTTCCATATTGGCCAAAGAATCTTTTGCTCGGTGTTCTTTAAAAATTTTATCCAGAGAGTCTGATTCTTTATTTAACTTTTGAATAGCAACCATTGAATCTTTAATTCTTTTTTCTCTCTCTTTGTTATTGCCAGAATTGCACGAAACTATTGATAACAGTAGTACTCCTGCAATAAAAAAAAACATTTTCTTCATAAAATGGGTGTGAAATTTCAATGAGTAAAATTACAAAAAATCAAAAAAAAAGAGTGCACATGCACTCTTTTTTTTTCAGTAAAAATGAAATTACTTCTTAACTGGTTTTTTAGCATCAGTTTTTTTACCGTCTTTTTTTGTTTTAGCTGAATCTTCTTTTGCTTTTGCATCAGCAGCAGCTTTATCTCTAGCTTGTTGAGCAGCTAAGGTGTCAGCTTGAGCTTTAGCAGTTGAGTCAGCAACTCTTGTTGAATCAGCAATTCTTTTAGCTTCTTTTGCTTTGTCTTTTCCACCACCGCAAGCCATAAATGAAATCATGGCAACAGCGATGCATAATACGAATAATTTTTTCATGTGCTTTTTGTTTTTGGTTTAATTATGCGCAAAAGTAAACATTATTTATATTTCAGAGCAAAAAAAATTGAAAAAAAATCACTTTTTTTTCAACATTTTATTGTTAGTAACGAATAATACGATCGC
>Ga0073936_10004121_pt1 | contig 20351 bp, 18 predicted proteins | sample AliMusrvi5mmetaG_FD_87041 | JGI IMG/M metagenome (GOLD analysis project Ga0073936, IMG submission 87041) | Freshwater lake bacterial and archeal communities from Alinen Mustajarvi, Finland, to study Microbial Dark Matter (Phase II) - Alinen... | ecosystem: Environmental > Aquatic > Freshwater >... | reverse complement strand
TTGAGCGGAGCTACCGCTCCTTCATTCTTTCCTGTAGTTGCAAATCAGGCAATCCGCTAAAAAGCGTAGGATTTGCTGGCGGGTTATAGTATTATTGGGAAGCGGTAGCGGAAACAACCCCATCCAGTGACGACGGTGGCACAATAGTTCGGTTCCTCTATCCCCCTCTAAGGGTGAACGACGCTGTCGCGCTACTCGAATTTCGCATGACAAATTGCAGGACAAAGACCTTCCATTCTGGGGGCGTTTATGCTAAGTTTACATCGCAATGCATAGCGGAAGGCGCACAGAATCAAAGACCTACGAAAGCCGACGAATCATCCGAAACTTCGACCTTGAGCGTTGCCCCAGGCTGCTATGCGGTCGCGCCTTTGGCGCTCAAGAGTCGGGTTGTTTCAAAGAGTTGGTATCACGCCTCGCCCAGGTTCCGGCGCAGCAGCTTCTCGATTTCCGCCGGTTTGTGCAGCGTGATCGCCTTTCCGCTCACCGTCAGCCAGCCCTCGTCACGGAACTTCGCGAGCGTGCGCGAGAGCGTCTCACTCGTCGTCCCCAGTTCCGCCGCAAGCACCCGCTTGGTGCCGTCCAGTTCAATGACTGCCGGGACCGTGCGCGCCGCTTTTTTGCCCCGCTTCAGGAGCCAGTTCGCGAGCCGGGTTTCGACGTCCTTGAGGGTGAGGTCGTCGAGCAAGCCGACGAGGACGCGGAGGTGCTGGCTCATCGAACCGAGCATCCGCAGCGCCAGTTCCGGACGCTTGCGCAGCAACTCCACGAAATCCACCTTCGGCACCAGCAACACAAGGCTCGGCTCGATGGCGCGGGCATCCGCCGGGTAGCCGCCCCGGCTGGCCACTGCCGCCTCCGCAAACGATTGCCCCGCGCGGAACACGCTGATCACTTGTTCCCGGCCTGCGGGGCTGACCCGGTGGACATTGATCGCGCCGGACTGCACGACGTAAAAACCCTCGGCGGGATCGCCCTCGCGAAAAAGGTAGTCCCCCTTCTTCAATGCCCGCGCCACCACGAACGATGCGATGCTTTCCAAATCCTCCGCCGGAACACCGGCAAACAACTGGCACGCCCGCAGGGAATTGGAAAGGGCAACCGTCCGGATGGCATCAAGGTTTTGGCGCATGAGCGGACCCTACCAAATCCTCCCGCACGCGTCCCGCGCTAAATGCGCGGGGGAATTCTCCGGCTTCACACCGGCGCGAGTTCCCACTTCGGCGGGACGCCGCGTGCCAATTCCAGCCAGCCGAAACTGGCCGCAAAGCCATTCCTCGGCTTCGCCACGCTGCCCGGGTTCAAAAACCGCGTTTCGCCCACGCGCTCGTTGCGCGGGACGTGCGTGTGCCCGTGGAGCAGCAGATCGGTCCCCGGGGGAGCCATCAACGGCGGGATGTGGATGAGCCGGATCGCGAACCCCTCGCGCTCCAAATCGAGCACCCAGGGCCATGCCTCGTGCCAATCGCAGTTGCCGCGCACCACGTGCAGCGGACGCCCCGGCGCGCACAGCCCTTCGAGCGTACTCACGTCGGCCACATCGCCCAGGTGCCAAATCTCGTCCGCCCCGGTCAGCACGCACGGCAGGTGCGGGGGCAGGCAATTGTGGGTATCGGCAAGGACGGCGATGCGCATGAGCCTGTTGTGCCTGAAATCCGCGGCGAAGCGTAGCAGTTTTTCACGCAGATACGCAAAGGGGACGGACCGTAAAACAAATGTTCCATCCCCCTTGGATAAACCTCTCTCGACTTCCCCTGCCCTTCTCTGGTAATCTCCATTCCAAACCTGTGAAAATCCACAAAGCCATCATCACCGCCGCCGGGAGAAACCAGCGTTCTCTGCCCCTCCAAAACTTTGTTGACCGCGACGGCGTCCAGCGCTCCGCCCTCCGCATCATCCTCAACGAAGCCGCCAGCGCGGGCGTTGACGAAATCTGCGTCGTCATCTGCCCCGGTGACCGCGAAGCGTACGCGCAGGCAGCGGGCGATCTCGTCGAGCGGCTTCAGTTCGTGGAGCAGCCCGAGCCGCGCGGCTACGGGCACGCGCTCTATTGCGCAAAGGATTTCGCGGGTGATGAACCCTTTTTACATCTGGTGAGCGACCATCTTTTCCTGAGCGGCGGAGCGGAAACCTGCGCGGCCCAGGTGGTGAAAATCGCCGAAGCGGAATCGTGCGCCGTTTCCGCCGTCCAAGCCACGCGCGAGAACATGCTTCCGCTCTACGGCGTGGCGGGGGGGCACCGCGAACCGGGCCAGCAGCGGCTCTACGTGATCGAGAGCGTGCTGGAAAAACCGACGCCCACCAAGGCCGAGCAACACCTCATGGTGCCCGGGCTGCGCGCCGGGCATTACCTCTGCTATTTTGGCATCCATGTGCTCACCCCCGCAGTGATGGAGTTCCTGGGGGAAGCCGTCGCCGCGAACCCTTGCAGCATCCCGCTGACACCCACGCTGGACCGCCTCGCCAAGAAAGAGCGCTACCTCGCCCTGGAGGTGGAAGGGCGCCGCCACAACATGGCCGTCCGCTATGGGATGCTCAACGCCCAGCTCGCCCTTGCCCTGAACGGCAGCGAACGGGCCGAAGTCCTCGCCCTGCTGGTGGAACAACTCGCGCTGCGCTCCTAATACCTTCCTGGGCCATGACCACGCTCATTGATCTGATCACTTCGCCGGACGCCGCCGTCCGCAACCAATCCCTTGACGGCTTCTGCGCCCCCGCCAGCGCCGCAGAGCTTCTCTCCCAGTGCGAGGCGCTCGAAACCTTCCGCCGCCGCAGCGAGAACCTCTACGAACGCGTCCGCGCGCTCTTTTTCCTTGCCGCCATCCACCGCTTCCACCTGCCAGAAAAGCTGGAAAGCCGCCGCGCGGGCAAGATTTCCTTTGAGGGGCACGCCCACTTGCTCAAGCGCCGCTTTGAGGAAGCCATCGAGGTTTTCCTGGCCGAACAACGCGCCGGGGGACCCAGCGACGCGCTGGCCAGCGCGCTTGCCAGCGCCTACCACCAGCTCGCCTTTCAGACGCTCGCCAACCAGGTGCGCCGCAGCGTCCGTTCCGTGCGCGGCAACCAATGGATGTTCCGTCTCGGGCATCCCGCCGACCAGCCTCTGCGCTTCCGTCCGGAGTTGCTTGAGGACGGCATGATCCTGCGCGAGAGCACCCCGGTGCGCATGGACCTTTCCCACAGCGCCTGGAGCGATATTTTCTTCCTCGGCATGGATTATCCCGAGGGCGCGCGCGTGCTCAATGTCTCCATCGACCTCGGCGTGCATGGCCGGGACGCCGCGCCGAAGCCGCCCGTCAACGCCTATCTGCGCGTCATCGACGAGCCGGTGCTGCGGCTCACCAGCGTCGATCTCGGCGCAACCGCCAACATTACCGATCTGGCCGACGTTTTCGATTTTGCCAAGGACTACCTGGGCCTGCTCAAGGCAGCCGTCATCGCCTCGGGCATTGTCCCGCCGGGGATGGAAGGCTCCGGGCAGAGCCTCGCCGAGCTCCTTTGCCAGCTCGTCGGAGCCGGGCGCGGCATTGAAATCGTCAGCAGCGTCAACAACATCCCCAAAGGCTCGCGCCTCGCTGTTTCCACGAACCTGCTTGCCGCGCTCATCGCCCTTTGCATGCGCGCCACCGGCCAGGCCCACTCGCTCACCGGCCCCCTGGAGGAATCCGAGCGGCGCCTTGTCGCAGCCCGCGCCATCCTGGGCGAATGGATCGGCGGTTCCGGCGGCGGCTGGCAGGATTCCGGCGGCGTCTGGCCCGGCATCAAGCTCATCGAAGGCATCTGCGCCCAGGAAGGCGATCCCGAGCACGGTATCAGCCGCGGGTGCCTCATGCCGCACCACACCATTTTGGGCGAAGCCGAGGCCCCGGAATCGACCCGGCAGGCATTGCAGAACAGCCTGGTCCTCGTCCACGGCGGCATGGCGCAAAACGTCGGTCCCATTCTGGAGATGGTTACGGAGAAATACTTGGTACGCTCCGAAAAGGAATGGGCTGGCCGCCAGCAGGCGCTCGGCGTGCTGGATGAAATCCTCGAGGGCCTCCGCAACGGGGACATCCGCGCCTTGGGCGACGCCACCACACGCAACTTCAACGGCCCCATCCAGACGATCATCCCGTGGGCCAGCACCTTTTACACCGAGACGCTCATCAAGAAGGTCCGCGCCCGGTTCGGCACCGATTTCTGGGGCTTCTGGATGCTCGGCGGCATGAGCGGCGGCGGCATGGGCTTCATGTTCGCCCCGGCGCGCAAAGCCGAGGCGCAGCAGCGCTTGCAGGAGATCATGAGCGCGACAAAGCGCGAACTGGAACACGCCCTGCCGTTCGCGATGGAGCCCGTGGTGTATGATTTTGCCATCAACCCGTACGGCACTGTTGCCACGCTGCTCACCGGAGAGGACGCCCTGATGCCCGGCGGCTACTACACACTGCAAATCCCGCAACTCCTGCGCACCGATCCCCGCGCACTCGCCCCGGCGCGCCGTGCCGAGCTTGACCGCTTTGGCGCCGCCTGCCGCACCCGGCCCGAGCTGAGCGACATGATGCAAACCCTCTTTGAACAACTGCTGCCGCGCCCGAAATCCGGCGCCGCCCGCGCCGCCTCGCTCGCAGAACTGCTGGAAGCCAACGGCTTCGACCGCGAACAGCACGAACAAATCCGCGCCGACCTCAAGAGCGGCCGCACCGGGCTCGCTCAGAACCGGCTCCCCGCCACGACAACGTTGGAAGACGTGCATCCGGAGGACGTGCTTGACGCCATGGGCGGCCTCGACGCGAGCTACCGCGAGGCGGGGCTCGCCGCGCTCGCCGCCGGGCAGGTGGGCGTCGTCACGCTTGCCGCAGGAGCCGGGAGCCGCTGGACCCAGGGCGCGGGCGTCGTCAAGGCGCTCCACCCGTTCTGCAAATTCGCGGGCGTCCACCGCTCGTTCATGGAGGTCCACCTCGCCAAGAGCCGCCGCATCGGACGTCTCGCCGGATCCAGCCTCCCGCACATCTTCACCACCAGCTATCTCACGCACCAACCCATCGCCGACTACCTCGCATGCCAGAACAACTACGGCTACGAGGGGCCGGCCATCCTCTCCCAGGGGCGCTCCGTGGGCCTGCGCATGGTGCCGACGGTGCGCGATCTCATGTTCGCCTGGGAGGAACAGCCCCAGCAGCTCCTCGACGAGCAAAAGCAGAAGATGCGCGAGAGCCTCCACGCCGCCTTGATCGGCTGGGCCCGTCAAACCGGCGAAGCCAGCGACTACACGGACAATCTCCCCCTCCAGTGCATGCATCCCGTGGGCCACTGGTTTGAGATCGCGAACCTGCTGCGCAACGGCACTCTGCGCGACCTGCTCGCCAGGCGCCCGCAGTTGAAGGTGCTCATGCTCCACAACATCGACACGCTCGGCGCAGACGTCGATCCCTCCTTGCTCGGACGCCACCTCGCAGAAGGCGCGTGCCTGAGCTTCGAGGTCATCACCCGGCGCATTGAGGACCGGGGCGGCGGGCTCGCGCGCGTCAACGGCCAGGTGCGGCTCGTCGAAGGGCTCGCCATGCCGCGAGAGGAAGCCGAGTTCGATCTCTCCTACTACAACACGCTCACCACGTGGATCGACATCGACAAACTTCTCTCCGTCTTCCGGCTTACCCGCACTGAACTTGACAACTCGGAACGCGTCGCCGCCGCCGTCCGCGCGCTCGCCGCGCGCATGCCCACCTACATCACCCTCAAGGACGTGAAGAAACGCTGGGGCCACGGCCAGGAAGACATCTTCCCCGTCGCGCAATTCGAGAAACTCTGGGGCGACATGAGCGCGCTGCCGGAAGTCGATTGCCGCTATGTCGTCGTCCCCCGCCTGCGCGGTCAGCAACTCAAAGACCAAGCCCAGCTCGATGGTTGGTTGCGCGACGGCTCGGCGGCATACGTGGAGTCGATCTGCGAATGGATCTGAGGAGGAGGTTGCCCGCAGATTTACGCTGTTTGGGAAAGAGAACAAAGGGCGCTGCGGAAAGCATCCAGGAGAGTCCTTCTTTTGCGAAATGGCGGCATTTCAACCGCAGCCCCTTTTTTCCTCCCAAATCCGCGCAAATCTGCGCAATGTGCTGTTTACACCTTTTTCATGCCCGACCAAATCCACATCGAAGCGCTTGAAGTCTGGTCTCACATCGGCGTGCCAGCGGAGGAGCGCGAGGCGATTCAGCCGCTAAACATGTCGCTCACGCTGGAGCCGCTGCGGAACTTCCGCGCGCTGGAGGACTGCATCGAGGCCACGGTCGATTACGCCGCCGTTTGCCAGGCCGTCAAAGCCCTCGCCGCCGACCGACCCCGCAAGCTGGTGGAAACGCTGGCCGAGGAAACCGCCGCCGCCCTGCTCGCGGATTTCCCGATCCGGCGGGTCACGCTGGAAGTGCGCAAATTCATCCTGCCCGGCACCGACTACGTGGCCATCCGCATCGAGCGGGAAAAGGCGTAGGCGCGAGGAGGGAGCATAGCCTTGCGCTCTGCGACCGAGGAGCAACACAAGCCAGCGCCAAAAGCAGCGCAACGCGCACTCTCCCCACTTTTTTCACAAGCCCCGAGGCAAAAAGCGTGCGTCCATTCGGAGGTGCCGCGCCGGATTGGGTTTTGGATGAATGCCACGTTTTCGCGATTCGTCTTGGAGCCCGTCCGCACCATCGGCGGCATCGTGCGCCTCGTGGAAGACACCCTCCGGGAAACATTCGCCCACGCATTGCGGGGGCGCGCTCCATTGCGGGCGAGTCTTTTCTTTGTGCAAGCAGACCGGGCGGGCGTCGGCTCCCTGCCGCTGGTGGTGATGATTTCCTTTTTCATGGGGCTGACGATGGCGTTGCTGACCGGCTACCAGTTGCGCAAATTTGGCACGCAAAACCTGGTGCCGGGGCTGGTGGGCATCGGTTTCACGCGGGAACTGGGGCCGCTGATGACGGGGATCATGGTGGCGGCGCGCATTGGCGCGGCATACACGGCGGAGCTTGGCACGATGACGGCGAGCGAGGAGGTGGAGGCGATCGATGCCATGGGGATAGGCCCGCTGCGCCTGCTGGTGGCGCCCCGGGTGTTGGCGGTCTTTTTAATGCTGCCGTGCCTGAGCGTGGCGGCGAATATCGCCGCGCTGGCGGGCGGGGCGCTGGTTTGCCAGCAGCATTTTGACATTTCAAACCGCTATTTTGCCGAGTTGGTGCTGGAGAACCTGATCATCCGGGACATCGTTTCCGGCATCCTGAAGAGTTTCCTCTTCGGTCTCATCATCGCGCTCATCTCGTGCTATAAAGGGCTTTCGGTGACAGGCGGCGCGGCGGGAGTCGGCGCCGCGACAACCTCCAGCGTGGTCACCGCCATCACCGTGGTGATCGCGGCGGACACCCTCTTCAACATCATCATGGTCCTCATCTATGAGTGAGAGGGAATATCCGCCATCCCCAATCCTCGCGCCATCGTCGCCCATCATCGAGCTGTGCGGCGTGCGGCTCGCCTTCGAGGGCAAGCAGATCCTGCGCAATCTCAACCTGCGCGTGGAACACAAGCAACGCATGGTCGTCATGGGCCAAAGCGGGGCGGGCAAGAGCACCTTGCTCCGGTTGATCCTGGGCATCCTCCACCCCACGGCCGGCACGGTTCTTTTTGAAGGGCACGATCTTTTTTCCGGCTCCCGCCCGCAGCTCAACGGCATCCGAGGCAAAATCGGGATGGTTTATCAATCCTCGGCGCTCATTTCCTCGCTCACGGTGCATGACAATCTGGCGCTGCCCTTGGTGGAGCTCACCCGCAAGAGCCACGCCCAGATCGAGCACATCGTGCTGGAAAAACTCGACCTGGTGGGCATGGAAGGAACCGGGAAGCTGATGCCTTCGGAACTTTCCGGCGGGATGCGCAAGCGCGTGGCCATCGCGCGCGCAATGGTCATGGAACCCGAGCTCCTGCTCTTTGACGAGCCGACCACGGGGCTCGACCCAGTGCTCTCGGCGGTGATCGACAAGCTCATCATCGACCTCACCGAACGCACGCACACCACCTCCATCATCGTCACCCACGAACTGGCGAGCGCCTTCCGCATCGCCACCCGCATCGCCATGCTCTTCCACGGGCGCATCATCGCCGAAGACCAACCCGAGGCCTTCCGCGCCAGCACAAACCCCATCGTTCAACAATTCATCGAAGGCCGCACGGAGGGGCCAATCTCATGAGCGTCATCCGCAACGAATTCCGCACCGGGCTCCTGGCTCTGCTCTCGCTTATCGCCGTGGTGACGCTGGTGATCTTTCTCAGCGCCCCGGGGCTGCTCCGGGAAAAGCGCGTTTACCGCATTTACTTCGACAACGCCAATGGCATCAGCGTCGGCGCGCCGGTGATGCTGGACGGACGGCGCATCGGGCAGGTGTCAAACCTCATTTCGCCAGTCCCCGATTCCGAGCGGCCCCAGCCGAACCTCGCAGTGATTGTGGAAGTGATGGTCGAACCCGGCGCCAAGGTTTACCACCAGCAAAACGTCCGCATGACGCAATACAGCTTGCTCGGCGAAGAAGTCATCGACTTCACCAAAGGCGAGGAATCCTCCGGTATCGCCTCGACCGGGAGCGTATTCATCGGCGAACGCCAGCCCGGCCTTTGCGATGTGGGACAGCGGGTGCTCGATAAACTCGAACCCGTGGTGGGAAGCGCCAGCGTGGCGATGCAGGATTTGCAAAAAACCTGCGCCCACCTCACCAAGATCACCGAGGAGGGCTCGGACATGGTCGTGGCCATCGCCAACTTCCGCAATCTCGGCGAGCGTCTGATGTTTCTCTCCGGCTCCAACGGGGTGTTCCAGCACACCCTCGAAAACCTCGAGGAACTCACGGGCGACGAGAGCCCGCTGGCCAAGGCGCTCCAAAACGCGGAGAAATTCACAGACGACCTCGCCAAAAACACGGACATCGGCGCGTCCCTGCACAACTTTCGCCGCGCAAGCGAAAACCTCAGCGCCACAGCCCAGGGGCTCAGGAAAAGCGTCAGGGGGATCACCCCCGGCATCGACAAAACCGTCCACAACGCCGAGCAGTTCACCGACACGGTCAAACATCAGCCCTGGCGGCTGATCTGGCCCACGACCAAAAAATACCCCGAAGACAACAAGCCCAAGCCGCCGCTGCAACCGTGCAGCACCCCGCAAGCACCCCCCTGCCGCATTCCGGTGTCCCTGACGACGAAGACGCGGTAAAAAGGGAACCCAGCGGGTTCCCAGCGAATAGCCGGGGGTTGAGGCGTGCGACAGCACGTCGACACCCCCGGAACCCCGGCTCAAACGCGCCTCACCCCGTCAGGGGTGGCAGAAAACTGGTTTACCCCAAAATCAAATCCGCCCGGTGCGGGTGCGAGCGATCCCGCAGCCGGCCCCCTTCCTGCGGCGCGGTCCCCTGCGCGATGCGGGCAAATATCTTCCCCTTGGTTCTGGGGTCGGGATCGCAGGGGTGCAGACTCAAGGCAAACACGGCGTTGAGCTTGCGGCATTCGTCGATAAACGCCTCCGCTTGCGCGCCAAATGCCTGACGTCCGGCAAGAAACTGCTCCTCCTCGTCCGGGTCGAGCGCCCCGACAACGGAAAGCCTTGCCAAATGCTGGAACTCCTCAAAGAGCATGGGTTTTAGGATGTTTGCGGTTGAGTTGTCGGTGAAGGGGGGATCACGCTCCGGTTCTCCCCTACCACTGATTCGTGTATCGTCCCGTAAGCGCGTGGGTCGAGTTTGCATTGACCGGAAAAAATTGCGCGCTACCGTTCGGCGGCATGAGTTTGTTGAACAAAAAATTCCCGCGCCTCCTGCCCACCCCCATCCAAAAGAACGTCCGCGTGGCGGACTTGATCGATAACGCCTTCAAAGCCTACAACGGCGGGCGTCTGGCGGAGGCCTGCCGCCTCTTTACGGAAAAGATGCTGCCGCACAACGGCACCGTGGGCCTCTCGCTCACAGGCGCGCTCACCCCGGCGGGCTTGGGCAAGGCGGCGCTCATCCCGCTCATGAAAGCCGGGTTTATAGACTGGATCATCTCCACCGGGGCAAATCTCTACCACGATCTCCACTACGGCCTAGGCATGGACCTCTACGCGGGCTCCCCCTTCCTCGACGACGTGAAGCTGCGCGACGAGGGGATCATCCGCATCTACGACGTCCTCTTTGACTACGACGTGCTGCTGGACACCGACGCCTTTGTGCGCCAGGTCATCCAGGGGCCGGAATTCCAGCGCACGATGGGCACCGACGAGTTCCATTACCTGCTCGGCAAATACGTCTGCGAGCGCGAGAAAAAGCTCGGCATCAAGGAGACCAGCATGCTCAGCGCCGCCTACCAATACGGCGTGCCGATCTTCACCAGTTCGCCCGGGGATTCCTCCATCGGCATGAACGTGGCCGCCATGTCCCTGCGCGATTCCAAGCTCGCCTTTGACTGCAACCGGGACGTGAACCAGACGGCCGCCATCGTCTATAACGCGAAATCCAGCGGCCTCACCTCCAGCGTGTTCATCCTCGGCGGCGGCTCGCCCAAGAACTTCATGCTCCAGACCGAGCCGCAGATCCAGGAGGTGATGGGCATCGAGGAACGCGGGCACGACTATTTCCTGCAATGCACCGACGCCCGGCCCGACACCGGCGGCCTCTCCGGCGCCACGCCCTCGGAAGCCGTCAGCTGGGGCAAGGTCGATCCCGAGACACTCCCGGACTGCGTGGTCTGCTACACGGACGCCACCATCGCCCTGCCGCTCATCACCGCCTACGCCCTGAGCCGGGCCACGCCGCGCAAGCTCAAGCGCCTCTACGACCGCCGCGACGCGATGCTCGAAACCATCCGCGCCATCTACCTCAAAAAAGGCAAAGTCGAGAAGATCGCCCACCGGACGGACCTCGCAAAGAAAAAGCGGGCGAAGAAGTGAGGTTGATTGCCAGCGGCTTGACGTAAGACATTCTTCGAACTTAAATCCCTCCCCCATGCCTCCCAATCACCTACCTGGCCCCTCATTTCCAAGCTCCATTTTGGAGCGCAACACCCTGCATCGGCGCGCTACCGTGGCCTTGAGCTTCTTGGGACTCCTTGCCGCCGCATCCTTGCAATGTGCCCACGCAGGAGATACGGACCCGGGCGGGCCGATCGAGAATCCGGGCATGAAAGTGGTGGCGGATGCGGAAGGCGTGCAGGCGCGGGGCTACCAGTTTGAGAATCGCTGCGCCAAGCCGACACCGTGGCAGGCGGAATGGATCTGGCTCGCCGGCAATGCGCCGGAGCGCGGGTGCTTCCGCAAGGAGGTCACACTCGACGCAGCGCCCAAGCAGGTATCGGCGTGGCTGACGGCGGACGTCAAATACCAGCTTTGGATCAATGGCAAGCTGGTGTCGCGCGGACCTGCCGATATCGGAAGCGACTATGCCGGCGGCTCGACCAACCGGTGGTTCTATGACTACCGCGACCTGACACCGTTTTTCCACCAAGGACGCAATGTCATTGCGGCGGAAGTGTTCACAAGGTGGCCGGTTCGCGCGGTATCGCGCAAAAAGCCGGGTTTCCTGTTTGAGGCGCAAATCGATAAGCTCGCAATCAAATCCGATGCGACATGGCGGGCGCTGGCGTTCAACGATGGCATGGCCAACTGGCAGCAACCGGACTTTGACGATGCGGCGTGGGGCGCTGCGCTGGTGGTGCCCAGCGTCTGGGAACCGATGATTCCGAGCGAAATTCCGCCGTTGATGGAAGCGCGCTATCCGGTGACGCGGGTCGAGGGATTGCCGGACAACAAAACGTTCACGCAAGACGGCACGTTCAAGGTGGTGTTTGACCGGGTGTTGAGCGGCTTCCCGCAGGTGAAGGTAAAGGGTGGCAAGGGCGCAACGGTAACGATTATGGCCTGTCGGAAGGTGGCATTCACGCTCGGCGGCGGTGAACAAACGCTCGAGTTTCCGTTCATGGACGAGATCGTGCCGGCATTTACCGTCGAGTTGAAAAACGTCACGGCGCCGGTGGAAATCCTCGATGCGGGCGCGGTGTTCACGTCGCAACCGGTCGAGTATCGCGGCGCGTTTGCGTGCAGCGACGAAAAGTTGAACCGGATTTGGAAAGTGTCGCGCTGGGCGGTGCAGATTTGTTTGCAGACGCATCACCTCGATTCGCCGAACCACCAGGAACCGATCAGCGATCCCGGCGATTACCTGATCGAGGCGATGGTCAACAACTACTCGTTCGCCCAGCCGTGGCTGACGCGGCAGGACGTGCGCAAGTTCGCCTGGCTGCTGAAGGACGAGAAATATAACAACTTCCACACCAGCTACTCGATCGGCTGGCTGCAGATGCTGATGGATTACTACGACTACACCGGCGACAAGACGCTCGTCGAGGAGATGGCTCCCTACGTCCACGAACTGCTCGACACCTACGCCTCGTGGCGCGGCAAGAACGGCATCATTTCCGAGTCACCAAGTTATATGTTCATGGATTGGGTGAGCATCGGCGGCTTTGCATGCCATCACCCGCCGGCGGTGATCGGACAGGGTTATCTCACGGCATTCTATTACCACGGCATGGAGCTGGCGTCGCGCGTGGCAGCACTGACGGGCGACACGGCCCGGGTGGAAAAATACACGCAACTGCGCCGGGAACTCGCCACCGCCTTCAACCGGGAACTGTGGAACGAGCAAAAGGGCCTCTACCGCGACGGCAAGCCATTTCAGACTTCCGTCAAACCCGGCCGCTGGCTGCCGGCCGACAAGGACATCGAGACCTTCAGCCCGCACGTCAACCTGCTCGCCGTGCTCTATGACCTCGCACCTAAAACGCAGCACGCGGCCATCGTGGATAGGGTGATGGCCGAGCAACCGCTCAACACCCAGCCGTGGTTCATGCACTGGGTGTTTCAGGCGATTGACCATGCCGGGTTGTTCGATAAATACGGCACGGAACAGATGCGGCGCTGGCAGATCGTGCCGGAGACACAATCATTCAAGGAAATGTGGGAACGCGGCGACCTCAGCCACGGTTGGTGCTCGACGCCGCTCGTGCAAATGTCCTCGCGGGTGCTCGGCGTGAAGCCGACCGCGCCCGGTTTCAAGACCATGGAGATCCGCCCGTTAATCGGCGATCTGACGTGGGCCAAGGGCGTCGTCCCAACACCGCACGGCGACGTGGCGGTGGCGTGGAAGCTGGCTAACAACAAACTGCTGCTCGACGTTACGATCCCCGCCGGCACCGAAGCCGAGGTGGTTTTGCCAACAAAGAACGAGCATGTGAAGGCAGGCAGCCACCAGTTTGAGGTATCCGGCGCCTTCAATGCGCCAAGGTAGCCCCCCATATGCCCAGCGCTTTTCAAACAGCGTCTCGTTCCCTATGACGTTCACCTCGGGCTCATCTGACCAGCTTACTTGCAAGACAGTAACAATGAGTCCATCCGTGAACCCCTCCGGGGATATGTTTGGACGGACGCAAATTTATGCGTCTTCGTGAATTGGCGTGGTCGCGGAATCCCCTTGGCGGGCATCCTGATCCCTTCAAAACCCCATAAACACTGGCTTTGGGGGCTTTGAAGGGAACAGGATGCGGGGTGGGTGCGGCGGAGCCGCTTTTCCATGCTGCGGACGGAGCGCGGATTGCTCATAAACAGAGGCTCCGGCGCTCACAGTCGCCCGGGAGCCCGCGTATAAAGGCCCCGCTGGCTTCTTATCACTTTGGATATTCCACGGGCAATTCCGAAAACCCTGGGCGGAGCCTTGCATACCGAGCATCGGGATCACGGAATCGAGCGACATTCTGGGCCAGCTTTTCTCGCCGTACGCTAGTAGCAAAGCGACCGTAGCTTTATCCTCCATTCCTTTCGCATAATCGAGTGGGCTCCGGCCGATCTTGTCACGGACGTTTGGATCGGCTCCGTGTGAAAGCAATAGCTCATATTTGTGGATGCAGGGTGGTCGGAGAAGCTGTATTGGCCTTTCTCCAAATTTGTCTGGAAGGTTTGCATTTGCACCGTATCCAAGCAATAACTCCAACATCCTATGGGTGCTTCTACAGGCAGTGTGAATTAGGGGCTCCCTTGCATTACGGGCGTTTGGATTTGCGCCATGCTGCAAAAGAAAGTCGGCTGCTTCTTTGCTGTCATTCAGAATAGCATCATAGAGGGGAGTGTTTCCTGAATCGGTCTTTACCTGGTGAAAACCTGGAACCGACGTGGCGACTGTATAATCTTCCTCACAGTTCACGTCGGCTCCTTTGGCGACGAGCAACTGAACGATTTCTACGTTATTTTTCATCGCGGCGTGGTGAAGCGGGAATTTGCCCCAACCATCTTTAGCCGCAACAAGCCCAGGATCCTTTTCCAGTAATTCGTTTGCTTTAACCGTATTTCCCGAATCGATGGCCCGAAAAATTGCTCGGTCTCTACCACGTTCCTTCAAAAAACCTGCCAGCAGTAGAAACAAGGCTAATACCACTCCTGAGGCAATCAAAAGGATCCACCGATGGTTGCGCCAAACGTCACGAGGTCGCGCTTCAGACGGTGGAACGCCGTTACCAGAATCGTATGCTGGGGAGTTGTTCATCGACTGATCCTATTACGTCCGTTCCGCAACGTAAAGGCTGCCGAGATTGCGAGTATGGCGGGTGTATGGCTCGGAATGGCTCAAATACTAGGGTTGGGCGATAAATTAGAACGGTTTCCCAAACTCAAGAAATTCAACCATCGGCTGCAAACAAGAAAATATAAGCCTCGGCCTAAAGTGTCTCACATTATTGATCAGGATTGTCTCGATTTATGCGCCCAAGATCGTCTCGAATATCGTGGCCTGTAACATTGCCAGCCTATTTTTGCCTTGGAACCCTGATAATCAGGAAATAAGGCGGGAGCGGGAATCGAACCCGCGAATAAAGGTTTTGCAGACCTCTGCCTTACCACTTGGCTATCCCGCCGATTTCTTGAAGGGGACATTGAAAATGCAGGAGCAGGCAGCAAGTTGCAACGGTTTTATTCAAAAAATTCAGCCGCCAAGGGCGCGGATGCGGACATTCCCGCCACCGTTTTCGTAAACAGGGTTGGGGAGTGGGCATTTTATTCCCCCTACGAAGAGAGGGAGGCAGAGAAAGATGATGACGAACTGGTTCAAGACGGCGGGGCTCGCGGTGGCGCTCTATGGCATGGCTGCCCCATGCGCCCGCGCAAACTTGTGGCGGGCCCAGCAGATCGGCGGTCCGCAACGCGTGGTGATCGACAAAAGCCAGCAGGTGCTCCGCGCCTACGAGGGGAACCGCGTGGTGCTGGAAAGCCGGGTGAGCACGGGGCGGCGCGGGCGGGAGACGCCCAACGGCCATTTCCATGCGCAATCCAAGTCGCTCATGCATTATTCCCGGCTCTATGACAACGCGCCGATGCCTTACAGCGTGCAGATCGCGGGGAATTATTTCATCCACGGTTTCTCCTCCGTGCCGAGCTATCCGGCCTCGCACGGCTGCATCCGGGTTCCCGTGGACACCGCCCGGCAGTTCTATGGATGGGTCCGGCCCGGCACCCCGGTGGACATCGTGGGGGGCTGGCGGTAGCAGGCTGCTTTATTGCCGCAGCGAGTGGCGGACGATGTTGGCGCCGAGGTCCCAGAGCGGCCCGGGGAAGCTGCGGCACTGGTCAAGCACGGCATCGAGGGCATCCACAAAGAGATCGACCTCTTTTTCGCCGATCATGAGCGGCGGGAGGATTTTGATGGCGTCCATGCCGTGGGCGGCCACCTGGGTGAGAACGCGGTGGCGGCTCAGGAGGGAGGTGGCGACCATCTGCGAAAAGAGTTCCTGCTGGAGGGTGTGGAGGAATCGCCACCCCAGGCGCGCGCCAAATTCGCCGGGTTGCTGAAACTCGATGCCGATGAGGAGCCCCTTGCCGCGCACCTCCTTGAGGAGGGAGTGCCGGGCCTTGAGCGCGTTGAGACGCTCCATGAGCAGCGCACCCATCCGCTCCGCGTTTTCCACCAGCCGTTCCTCTTCCAGCACTTGCAGCGTGGCGAGCCCGCATGCCATGGCGAGGTTGTTGCGCCCGAACGTGGAGGAATGCACCACGCAGCGTTGCAGGGAGCTGAACGTCTTTTGGTAGATCGCTCGCCGCGTCACCACCGCCCCGCACGGCACGTAGCCGCCGCTGAGGGATTTTGCCAGCGTGACGATGTCCGGCTCCAGCCCCCAGTGCTCGAACCCGAACCAGCGGCCCGTGCGCCCGAGCCCCGTCTGCACCTCGTCGCAGACCAGCAGCGTGCCATGTTTGCGGCAGAGCCGCTGGGCTTTGTTAAAGAAATCGTCCCCGGGATAATGCACCCCCTTGCCCTGCACCGGCTCCACGATCAGCGCGGCGACGTCCCCCCGCGCCAGGGCCGATTCCAAGCCTGCCAAGTCTCCCAGCGCCACGCGGCGGCAATCCGGCAAATACGGCGCGAACCCTTCGCGGAACTGCTCGCAGCCCATGAGCGAGAGCGACCCCATGCTCAAGCCGTGAAAAGCGCCTTCCAGCGAGATCAACCCCGCGCGGCCCGTGGCGGCGCGGGCGAATTTGATGGCCCCCTCCATCGCCTCGGTGCCGGAGTTGCAGAAGAAAACGGCATCGAGATGGACGGGGAGCCGCTTCAGGAGCGCCTCGGCGAGAAGCCCGCTCAGGAGCGAGCAATCCATCTGCACCATGTTGGGGAGGTCCATCTCCAGGACATCGGCGAGCGCCCGCTTGAGCGCCGGGTGATTGCGCCCGATGTTGAACACGCTGTAGCCGCTGAGAAAATCGAGCACCGCCGAGCCGTCCCGCTCGAAGAGGTAGGCCCCGCACGCGCTGGCGTAGATTTTGTCGAAGCCGATGGTGCGCTGCACGGTGACGAGGGTGCGGTTGAGGTGGCGTTCGTGAAGTTCGTAGTTTTCACCGAACCGGGAGGCGACGAGCTGCTTGAGGTCGAGGGGCATGGCAGGGGGTAAATCGTGCCCGGTAGCCCCGGCGGATGTTTCCTATTTGACCGGGCGCAGGGAGGTTTGCCTGTAAATGGAGCGCTCCTCGAAACGCGCTTGCGCTGGCGAGCCCGGTGGGGGCACATTCACCGCATGCAATCCCTCGACTTCCAACTTCGCCCGCAGCAGGAATTCATCGAACTCCACAAGCTCCTCAAGTTCATGGGAGTGGCCGAGAGCGGGGCGCAGGCCAAAGCGCTGGTGGCGGCGGGCGAAGTAACCGTCAACGGTGCGGTGGAACTGCGCAAGGCATGCAAAATCCGCGCCGGGCAGAGCGTTGCCACCGGCGCTGTGCGCATCGTCGTGGCGGAAGCCCAGGAACCATAGCGCCTGCTGTTCTATCAGCACACCCAAATCGCACGCGGAGATCGCGATCCGCCACGCTTCCAATTTCGAGTGAACCCTATTCTTTCAACCACCTTTTACAGCGTCAACGGTCGTCGCTATCGACTAATCAACCGCAAAGACCTGGGAAAACCACTTGGCAAAATCTCCCTGGAGCTCACCGCCGGCGAATGCGCGGTCGAGGAATTCAAAGGTTTCAACATGAAATCAATTTGTCAGTAGCCAAAATCCACAGTAAACACGAACAACATGCACAACAAAAAACTATTTCTCTGGGCTTTGACCTCGGCACTCGCCGGGTTCCTCTTCGGGTTTGACACGGTCGTCATCTCCGGGGCGGAGCAAAAAATCCAAAGCGTTTGGGAACTCAACTCTTTTTTGCACGGCTTGGCCATGAGCTCTGCCCTTTGGGGGACCGTGCTCGGCTCGCTGATCGGCGGCTGGCCGACCGAGAAACTCGGACGCCGCATCACGCTGCTCTGGATCGGTGTGCTCTACGTGGCCTCGGGAATCGGTTCGGGCCTTGCGCCGGACTCGCTCACCTTCATGATCGCCCGCTTCATTGGCGGGCTGGGCATTGGCGCCGCGACGGTGGCATCGCCGCTCTACATCTCCGAAATCTCGCCTCCTGAGCGCCGCGGCCACCTCGCCGGCCTCTTCCAGTTTAACATCGTCTTCGGCATCCTCGTGGGCTTCGCTTCGAACTTCATCCTCGGCAAATATCTCGATCCCAATGTCGCATGGCGGTGGATGCTCGGCATCTCGGCATTCCCGGCGTTGATCTACACGCTGATGTGCTACACCCTGCCGGAGAGCCCGCGCTGGCTCATCTCCCACGCAGGACATCGTCAGGAGGGTATGGATGCTTTCCGTCTGATCAATCCGACATTCTCCGAAACCCAGCTATCTGAGCTCGCCAACTCCGTCGAGCAGAGCATGGGCGACCGCACCCAGTCAGCCAAACTCTTCACCTGGCGTCTGAGAACCCCCATCATGCTGGCCTTTCTCGTGGCCTTCTTCAACCAGCTCTCCGGCATTAATGCCATTCTCTACTTTGCGCCGCGCATCTTCGAATGGACCGGGCTCGGCCAGCAGGCCGCATTGCTCCAATCGGTCGGCATTGGCCTGACCAACCTTGTCTTCACCTACGTCGGCCTCTGGCTGATCGACCGTCTCGGTCGCCGCACGCTGCTCTACATCGGGTCGTTCGGCTACATCGCCTCGCTCGGGCTCTGCTCGTGGGCGTTCCAAACCCATAATTTTGGGATCGTCCCATTCTGCATCTTCGCATTCATTGCGGCACATGCCATCGGCCAAGGCACGGTGATCTGGGTGCTTATCTCGGAGATATTCCCGAACCGCAACCGCGCGGCCGGGCAGGCACTGGGCAGCTTCACTCACTGGTTCTTCTGCGCCTCCCTCACCTTCGTCTTCCCGGTGATGGCCTCCGCATTCCCGCCCTCTTACCTCTTCGGCTTCTTCTGCTTCATGATGGTGATCCAGCTCATCTGGGTGAAGACGATGGTCCCCGAAACCAAGGGCGTACCGCTTGAGGAGATGCAGAAAAAACTGGGCATCGCGGACGAACCGGGCCAGCCCCAATACTCGGCCTCACGCTGACCCAGTTCGCGTACGGAGAAAATCTCTCCTCACACGGCGAACATTCACAACGCGATCCCGGCAGAAGCCGTTCAGCTCCTTCCCTGACTCTTGACGTGCATGCGCCTCGCAGGACTCAAGGAGGGAGAGGGTATGGGGAACCAAGAGCCCTTGTGCATGCCAAAAAGCGATGAATGATTGATCGATTGATTTCATCCGTCTGTGCAACGAATGTTTCGTCGTCGCCAGCTCAAGAATCCCGGCAAGTTCCGCGGCCAACTCTTTGTCCTTGATGCGGAATCCCCCATCCGAGGCAACCCACGTTTTGACCACGAGAAGCGTGTCTTTTCCGGTAAACTCCCCGGCGTGGTCACCCTCGTGAATTTTCTCGCGCCGTGCTTTGCGGTATTCCGCCGAAATAGGCTTGCCATCAACATAATGGACCGCCCAGTGAACCCAATATGCGTTGTGGATTGCAGAAGCGGTAATGCCCCGAATGATTCCGCCATCGCTGACAATTTTCAGGTTCGTCCCCTCACATGCCTGTCCCCAGTCGAGATTTTCCTCCTTCAACTCCGCCAAAGCGGCCACGGTGAACCAGAGCAGCACAGTCACACCCACCATTACGATACGTCGGGAAAAACACATGGGAACTATTGCCCCTACAGCTATGCCACCCGCGCAATGCGATAGTCGCGCCGCGCGCCGCCGATTTCAACGCTCAGCCGTTCCCCTTGCTTGCGACCGAGAAGCTGGCTGCCCAGCGGGGATTGCGGTGTGATGACCAGCACCGTCTTTTTCTGGTGAACAATCTCCGTGCCGCCTGCGCGTGGGCCGATGAAATAGAGGGCAGACGAGTCGGCCTCCTCCAACTCCACCACAGCGCCGACATCAATGGGATCACCCGCCACGAAATCCCGCGCTTGGAGCGCGGCAAACTCCGACCGCGCCTGCAAAGTCTCCGCCGCCTGTCGGGATTGGCCATGGGCAAGATAAGACGCCTCAAGGCCGCGCGTATCATACTTGTTCTCCGCCTTGCTTTGCTCGTGTGTGGCTTCCTCGTGAGCCGCGCGGGCGGACTTTGCGTAGAGTTCCAGTTCGGCGTCGAGCTTGGCGATGATCTTCTGAATGAGCGCGGATTTCTTCACGATTTTTAAATGGCAAAGCACTTTGAGCGGCGCAAAGCGGGATTGCAAGCGCCCCCAGGGCAAACGCATCTAAAACCAGTTCCTCTTGAGAACCACATGAGAACCACAGGATCCCAAGAATCCGGCTCCAAGCGCTCTCTCCTTAATCTGTGGAAATCTGTGAAATCTGCGGATAAATGCCTTTCCTGTCTTTCTGCGGACCTCAATCCATGAAAAACAGCCGCCAACCTGCTGTTCGCAGAGGGAAAAGAAGACCAGAAAATCCACAGATTTCAC
>Ga0073936_10004118_pt1 | contig 20356 bp, 10 predicted proteins | sample AliMusrvi5mmetaG_FD_87041 | JGI IMG/M metagenome (GOLD analysis project Ga0073936, IMG submission 87041) | Freshwater lake bacterial and archeal communities from Alinen Mustajarvi, Finland, to study Microbial Dark Matter (Phase II) - Alinen... | ecosystem: Environmental > Aquatic > Freshwater >... | reverse complement strand
TCGGGAAGCTGATCGGGCGCGGAGCGGCGGGCGCGGGCGGCGTTTCCAAAGGCGTGATTGCCTCGGGGGCGGCCGATGGGGCGACTTTCGGGGCGTTACTCTGCCCACCCTGCTCTTCGTTGCCGTTCTCGTAGCGGATAACGACGCGGTTCTCCGGCGTGAAATACTTCCGGGCGACGCGCTGGACATCTGCGGCAGTTACGGCCTGTAAGCGGGCGATGTCAGTGTTGACACGTTCAGGATCGCCGAAACTTACCGCCGCCTCACCGAGCGCGAACGCCTGACCCTCGGCGGTCTCCCGCCTTCCCAACGCTTCAGAGAGCAGGATGTTCCTTGCTTTATTGAGTTCGGCAGCCGTTACGAGTTCCGCCTTGAGTTTGTCCAGTTCCGCAAGCGCCGCCTTTTCGCCATCCGCCGCCGATTTCCCCCCCGCCGTGATAACGACCAGGTCGAAAAGGCCGGCGTCATCGCGCAAGTCGGCGTTCGCGCTCGCACTTGCCGCGATTTGCTGACGGTACACCAGCGACTGATTCATCCGTGACGATTCGCCCCGTCCCAGAATCACCCCGATGACCCGCAGGGCGTCCGAATCGCCGCTTTTGCGCGGCGGCAATAGGTAGGTGATGGCCGTCGCGGGCAACGGCACATTGGGCCCGGTCGTCGCAAAGCGGGCCTCTTTCGTGCGGGCGGGCTCGGTCACCCTGACGCGGGGAATCTCCGTGGCGGGCTTGGCGATGCGTCCGAAATACTTGTCCACCCAGGCGTCCAGTTGCGCTGGGTCGAAATCGCCTGAGACAATCAGCGTCGCGTTATCGGGGCGGTAGTAAGTCTCGTGGAACTTCCGGACGTCTTCAAGGGTCGCGGAATCCAGGTCACCTATGGAGCCAATGACGCCGCGCTTGTAAGGGTGGGCCACAAACGACTTCTGATCCACGTAAAGGCCCTCGAGCCGGCCATAGGGGCTGGCCAGAACGCTCTGACGGAACTCCTCCTCAACCACGGCCCGTTCCGAGACGAAGTTCGCCTCGTTGACACTGAGGTTGGCCATGCGGTCCGCTTCGGCCCAGAGCAGCGTCTCCAGGTAGTTGGAGGGAACTGTCTCGTGATAGACCGTCGCATCCTCCTGGGTAAAGGCGTTGTTCGCGCCTCCGACATCCTCGGTCAGGCGGTCGAAGTTCTCGTTCTTCTGGTTCTTCGTGGATTTGAACATTATATGCTCAAACAAGTGCGCAAACCCGGAGCGACCAGCAGGATCGTCCTTGCCTCCGACGTGATACCAGACCTGAACCGCAGTGGTTGGACTTTGATGATTCTCGATGGAGAGGACGGTCAAACCGTTCGCGAGGATGCGCTGCCGGTATTTCAGCGGCGCGATTCTCAACAACGCCGGTGCGGGTGCCGTTTGCGCTCCTATTGGGGACAAAACGCCCGGCCCAATGGCCAGCACTGCGCTGGTCAAAACTGCGCGGACGAATAATCCAGACAGAATTCTTGCATTCATAGTTCCCTTGCCGCTCCGAGTTTGCCATGTGTAAACTCCCAACCCAAAATCTCGTACCGCCGGCCCGGAAAAGACCCAACGCGCTCGACTTTTCCTTCGCCTGCAGCCTTCACGCTCAGGACCACGCGGTTGAGTTTGCCCGTTTCGAAGTCGAATGTCTCTCCATCGTCCTCCACTAGCGTGAAGGGAACCGGGTTTTCTCCGAAGGCCTTTACTGTGATCTTAAACACGGTCTCGCGCCCAACCTGCTGAACCGGTTCCGCCAATGGAAGGAGCGAGTTTTCCTTGGCAAAAAGAGGTAGTTCACCCGCGACTCCCGTGACGGTCACAACTTGCCCCCCCGGATACCACCGGCCGGTCTTGAGTTCACACCATTGGACCCCTTGCGGCAAAACGACCGTTCGAGTAGCGGAGGCGCCAGTGAAAGGGGCGGCCAGGAGGCTGTCCCCGAACATGAACTCGTTGTCCACGTTGCGGAGTTTGGGATCCTGGGGAAACTCCAGGAGTAACGAACGCACTGGCGGCAGGCCCTCGTTCCGGTAACGGTGGAAGCAAGCGTAGAGGTAGGGCAATAGTTCATAGCGGTGGTTCACAATCGCCCTTAACCGGTCAGCCACGCCTTGGCGTTCGCTTTCCGGAAGCAGTTGGTGCGCCTTGTTCTTCTCTCCGTCATATTGCTCCCAGAGCGCGTGGGGCATGAACCAGAGATCGAGGCACATTTGCGGAGCCAGCGCGCTCATGGCCGTGCGGTTCAAGAGTTCGTCCAGGCTGGTCGCCTCGCGCACTTCAGGCGACCAAAGCAGGCCAGTGAACGAGGCGTTGACAAGCTGTCGCAGGTATTGCTCGAAGGTGTAGGCATCGCTGTAGAGGTTGAAGGGCAGCGGGCTGGCCAACGCCGTCGTTGCCCGCACGTCGCCCCAAGTGCGGGTGTTGCGCTCTTTAAAGACCGACAACAGCGTCCGCTGGTAGAAGTACCCGTAAAGCTGAGTCATTTGGTCGCCATCAATACCGGAAGGAAACACCGAGCTATAGGGGTAATTAAAGGGAGTGGGGTCATCAATCGGCTGGTTATCGCATTCATCCAGCTTGAAGCCGAAAATGCCTCGGCTCACAAGCTCCCGCGCATGATAGTCGGCGAGGATCCGGCGCGCCTCCGGATCCGCAAAATCAACCACCAGCCCGCCCCAAACCAGGAAATCGCCCGAGCGCGACCGCAAGGGTGCAAATAACGGCGAGGTCGGGTGAATGTAAGCGTGTTCCCAGAGGTTCGCTTTGAACCCGGCCTGCTGGAGTTCCTGGAGCATGGCTTCCGGCGCAGGGAAACGTTCCTTGGACCAGGTAAGGGAGCAGGAGTAAGCATGAGATTGCCATCCCGGCTCCAGCCCGAGCATATCGCAAGGTATCTTCATCGAGCGCAGCGACTGCGCCACCTTCAGCACGGAGGCCTGGTCGGCGCTGGTAAAGGTCCGATACTTCAAGCCCAGGCCCCACAGTGGCGGCACTGCCCCGCCTCCCGAGAACAGGTTGTACCTCTGGACCGCCTCGCGGATCGTGGGCCCTCCAAATACATACACCTCCACACCCTTCTGATTGCCCCATAACTCGAAGACAACCTCCGTACGCCCATGGGACTGGCGGGCCGCGTAGAGCTCCTGGGTGGAGTTCTTAAGCTCGCGCGAGTCCTTTTCAACTGGCTGCGCCGCATCCTTGGGAGTCAAGCGTGCCACGTGAACCAAGGGCACCCGAGCGGTGTCCACATATACGCCGTAGCCCTTCGTGCTAACATAAAATGGCACCGGTCCGTGGCTGGCCCCGGTCTTGCCGATGACTCCCGCGCACACGGTAAGATACTTGCGCAAACCCTTTTGCTCATACGCCCCAGGGTCCAGGCCGAACCCGTAAATCTGCTCCCCGGGCTCGTCGCATGGGACGGAAATCACGGTATGCGAGGATGTAATCCGGCACCGAATCTGACCAGGTTCAAAAGGGAGCGGAGTAGGACTCGCCAGCCGCTCCATTTCTTTCGCTCGGGGAGCACTTTCGCGGATTGCACCGGGCGTAAACCGCTCAGGAGTGCCAAACCGAACGCGCCAAACCCCGGGTAGGATTTGCTCAACCGTGGGGTCCACCCAACCAGCTTCGGAAGCGTCAGGACCTTCGGAACTCGGCGAAGCGGCACGCGTGGACAAGGTCGCAGCTACCATCACAAGGAACACTAGAATTAAGGAGCGCATATCGCGTCAGGCTAAAGGAGTTTTAGGGACGGAATCGGATTAAGGAGCACATTGATTATTCCTGCCTGTTTTATCGCAAAGCGGATCTGCTGCCAACCAGAGAATTGTCTAGGGACGGGTCACTTCACCCAAATCGGACATTTCCGAGCACTGGCCAAACGGCTCTTCATAGGAGGGTAGCTCTAAACGTCCAGGGACGCGAAGCAGGATTGGATGTGCGAGTAATAGCCGTTCCCTCAGAGTTCGGCTCGCGCCCCACACTGGACCCACAAGCGTGTTGATACGGTATTGGTCCGGCACTGATACGGTATCTTAGGCTAAGATACCGTATCAGTGCCGGACCTCCTGCCTACCAGTAGGCTTGCAGGGCGCTTGGAGGTGGCTAATAGCCACTCCCCCTCAGGGAATCCCAGCCGTTCGTCGTCCACGGGTTCCCCTGCGATTCTGCCTGCACCCATACCTTCCCAGGTCGGAGCGATGACATTCTTGTCCACCGCCCCGGGTAGCTCAACCCCCAGCGGACAAGAACTTTCGCGCTCCTGAAAAACCGCAGATCCGCAATATCCCCGCGAACGTGGCATTATCCGCTGGCGGCGGAACGGTGTGCGGTTAATAGTGTTCGCCCAGGTCCGACCTGAAATAAGTAAATGATGAAATCTTTCTGCCTCGCTCAGGTGTCCGCTTTTTTAGCGTGCGTGATCCCAGGCTATGCGAGCCCTTCGCCTGCGCCCGAAGCCCGCAGTCCGATCATGTCCGGCAACCCGGTTCTATCCGGCTGGTATGCCGATCCGGAGGGGGTAATCTTCGGCACGCAATACTGGATCTTCCCCACATGGTCAGCGCGGTATGGGGAACAAGTGTTCCTGGATGCCTTTTCGTCGCCGGACCTGGTGCACTGGACGAAGCACAGCCATGTTGTTGACACCAACGCCGTCTCCTGGGCGCGCCGCGCCATGTGGGCTCCCGCCATTGCTGAGAAGGGCGGGAAGTACTTTCTATTCTTTGGTGCAAACGACATTCAAAACGATCAGCAGCGCGGCGGCATTGGCGTGGCGGTGGCGGATAAGCCGGAAGGGCCGTATCGAGATTACTTGGGCGAGCCGCTGGTTGACCGTTTCCATAACGGAGCACAGCCCATAGACCAGGCCGTCTTCCATGATACCGATGGTCAGTATTACCTGATTTACGGAGGCTGGAGGCACTGCAACATCGCCCGCCTGCAGGACGACTTTCGCGGCTTCATTCCGTTTTCCGATGGCACTGTCTTCAAGGAGATCACTCCTGAAAGCTATGTCGAGGGGCCGATGATGTTTGCCCGGTCCGGCAAGTACTATTTCATGTGGTCAGAAGGGGGTTGGACAGGACCGGATTACTGCGTCGCTTATGCCATCGCGGATTCGCCGCTGGGACCATTCAAGCGAATTGGAAAGATCCTTCAACAGGACCCCAACGTGGCGACCGGCGCGGGACATCACTCCGTCATTAAGCTGCCGGGTCAGGATGTTTACTACATTGTCTATCATCGCCGGCCGCTGGGAGAAACGGACGGCAATCACCGCGTGGTCTGCATCGACCGCATGGAATTTGACGACCAAGGGCACATCAAACCGGTGAAAATCACCTTCGAGGGCGTGCCCCAGCATTTTATCCGCCCCGCTCAACCTCACTGAAGTGATTTATGCGCACAAAAGTAATCATCCTCGCTGGCCTGACCGGTTGCCGGTTGTTCGCTTCACCGGTGCTGGTGGAAAAAGTAAATCCCATGATCGGCGCCAGCACGAGCGTCGAGTTCGGTGAAGGCAAGACCTTCCCCGGGGCAACCACCCCGTTCGGGTTGGTCCAACTGAGCCCGGACACCATCACCGGCGGCGACAACGGCTCGGGCTATTCGTACGAGCACACCAGCATCGAGGGGTTTAGTTTCACCCATATGAGCGGCATCGGTTGGTATGGAGACCTCGGGAATTTCCTGGTCATGCCCACGACGGGACCGTTAAAGACCGAGCGCGGGATTCGCGGCGCCGAGGACGGCTATCGCTCACGTTTTCGGCATGAAACCGAAACTGCCCAGGCTGGCTACTACGCGGTGACGCTCGACGACTACAAAATCAAGACGGAGGCTACCGCCGCACCTCACGCAGGAATGTTGCGATTTACCTTTCCCAAAGGGGAGCAATCGCGCGTGCAGATTGACTTGGCCCGGCGCATTGGCGGAACCTCCACGCGACAATACATCAAGGTGCTGAATGACCGTACCATCCAAGGCTGGATGAAGTGTCCACCCGCAGGGGGCGGTTGGGGAAACGGTGACGGCAAGGCCAATTACACCGCTTATTTCTACGCCCAATTCAGCAAGCCGATTACCAAATGCGGTGTTTGGTCGGCGGACATCCCTGGCGGCTGGTCACGCAAACGAGAGGACATCGAGAGCGCCCGCTATCGGAAGGTAGTGGCGGCCGCCCGCGTTTTGGAAGACTGCCATGAGATGGAAGGTGACCACCTTGGGTTCTACTCCGAATTCGCCACAGCAGAAGGCGAACAGGTCTTAATGAAAGCCGGCCTTTCGTTTGCCAGCCTCGAAGGCGCCAGGCAGAATCTCGAGAACGACATCACAGGCTGGGATTTTGAGCAGGTTCGCGCCAAAGCCCGAATGCTTTGGGAGAAAGCTTTTGCCGGCGTCGAAGTCCAGGGCGGCAGCGAAATACAGCGCGAAGCCTTCGCCACGGCTCTTTACCATGCCATGATTGATCCGCGAGCCTACTCGGACGTGGACGGCAATTACACCGGCGCGGACGGCAAACTGCACCAGGCAAAGGGCTTCACCTACCGAACGATCTTCAGCGGCTGGGACGTTTTCCGCAGCCAGTATCCGCTATTGAGCGTTATTCGACCAGACGTGGTTAATGACACCGTCAACTCGCTCATGCAGCAGGCCGAATTGAGCGGCAACGGTTACCTGGCTCGGTGGGAGATCGTGGCTGCCGAATCCGGCTGCATGATCGGAGATCCGGCTGTTTCGGTTTTTGCCGAGGCCTACCTGAAAGGCATTCGTGGTTATGATCTGGCCAAAGCTTATGAACTATGCCGGCGGTCGGTCGAATTGACCAAAGAGAACGGCAACTCCCGGAAACAATATCGAGAACTCGGTTTTGTCCCAGGCAGCGTCTCTGTGACGCTAGAGAACGCCTATTTCGATTACTGCGCCGGGCGCATGGCCGAAGCGATGGGCCAGACCAACGATGCGCGCCGCTTCATGCAGCGCTCGCTGAACTACCGTAACATCTATGACCGGGCAGTCGGCAACATGCATGCGAAAAACGCCGATGGCTCCTGGACCAAGTGGGAGGGTGCCACCAAACACGGGCAGGGTTGTGTGGAAAGCAATCCATACCAGCAGGGCTGGTTTGTGCCTCAGGACGTCGCCGGTCTCATCGACATGATGGGCCAGGACTACTTCCTGTCGTACTTGACCGAGTTCTTCGAGAAAACGCCGCAGTCCTTTAAGTGGAACGACTACTGTAATCACGCTAACGAGCCGGTCCATCATACGGCCTATCTGTTCGCTTACGCTGGTAAACCGTGGCTGACGCAGAAGTGGTCGCGCACCGTGATGGACCGTGCTTACGGGGGCGGGGTTAAGGGACTTTGTGGCAACGAGGATGTCGGGCAGATGTCGGCTTGGTATATCCTAAGCGCTTTGGGGTTTCACCCAGTGTCGCCGGTGGACGGCATTTACGTTATCGGCAGCCCGCTGTTTGATGAGGCGACGATTCAACTGGACCCCCATTATTATAAAGGCGGCAAGTTCACCGTTAGAACGCACAACAACTCGGCGCGAAACCTGTACGTGCAATCGGCGACCCTCAATGGCAAACCGTTGAATCGGGCCTGGCTGCGACATGCGGAAGTCGTCGCTAGCGGCGTGCTCGAACTGGTAATGGGGCCCCAGCCAAACGAATCCTGGGGTTCGGCTCTGAGCGAATTGCCCCCTCGCAACTTCCCTGCGGCTCGGTAGGGATCACACTCCACGAGGCTGGGCAGCGTGTGCCCGCAGCAAATGTCGAGAACGTTTCTTCGGTTGGTGATGACAAGCCTCCTGGCGTGGCCACTGGGAGTGAAGGCGCAGAAAGCCTGGTTTGCCGATGGCTACCATGGCGGCATCTATGGTCATTACCCGCCTTCGTTTACGCAGTTCATGTTGGACGGCCTCCAGCAGCATCCGGACTGGAAACTGAATCTTGAAATCGAGCCAGAGACGTGGGATTTCGCCCGCACCAATACGCCCGAAGCCTACCGGGCCTTCCAGTCCTTAGTGACCAACCAGGGGCTAAACCCACGTATCGAGTTTGTAAACCCGGCCTACGGCCAGAGTTATCTCTGGAACATCTCGGGGGAGAGTGTGATTCAGCAGTTGGAGCGCGGCCTGCGCAAGATCCACGAGCATTTTCCGAATGCCGAGGTCAGCACTTATTGCTCAGAAGAACCCTGCTTCACGAGTGCCTTGCCGGGCATCTTGAAGTCGTTTGGGTTCAAGTACGCGGTGCTGAAAAACCCCAATACTTGCTGGGGCGGCTATACCCGAGCCCATGGCGGGGAACTAGTGAATTGGGTCGGCCCGGACGGGACAGCCATTCCGACCGTTCCGCGCTACCAAGTCGAAGCATTTAAGGCTGGCTCGGTCTGGGAAACTACGGCGGCCTTCAACCGACCTAGCTATATCCAAGCCGCACGTGAGTTCGGCATCGAGCACCCGGTGGGTATGTGCCTGCAGGACGCCGGTTGGCACTTCGGACCGTGGCTTCAGCACGAGCCGGGCGCATACATACCCTCCGAATACGTGACCTGGAACGAATACTTCGAAAGGGTGGCACAGCCAAGGTCTGCAACGGTCTGGCGTGTCAGCCAGGAGGATATTCAAGTCAGCCTGGTCTGGGGAGCGCAGGTGCTGCAACGCATCGCCCAGCAAGTCCGCAGCGCAGAGAATCGGCTTGCAATGGCCGAAAAACTGGCCACGCTCGCCTTCGTTTACGGCCAAACACCGTGGCCGGAGGCCTCATTGGACGAGGCCTGGCGACTTCTCCTCCTGGCGCAGCACCATGACTGCTGGATTGTTCCCTACAATGGCCACCCCGGTGAAACCTGGGCAGACAAGGTGCGGCGTTGGACCGATGGGACCACCCACGCCAGCGAGGAAGTGATTGGGCGATCTGCGTCTGCGCTAATGGCGCGTTCGGGTGCGGATGCCGCCAATGCAGTTCGAGTATTCAACACGCTTGGTGTGGCGAGAACCAACCTGGTGGGCCTTGCTTTGCCAGATGCTTGGGGCGGCCCAGGGGCCAGTGTCCGGGACAGTACGGGGCGGCAACTCACATCACAGGCCGTTGGCGACAATGGGCGGCGGGAGCTGCTCTTTGCCGCGCCAACGCCGGCGCTAGGTTATCAGACTTTTTTGCTCAAGCCAGCTTCCAACGCTCAAGTTGCAGGCGCAACGGCGGTCCGGTTAGCAGATGGCAAGGTTCGTGTGGAGACCGATCTTTACCACGTCGAACTGGACCCGAACAGAGGCGGCACTATTCGAAGTCTGGTCGCAAAGCGCCTCGGCAATCGGGAGTTGGTCGATCCAGCTAATCCGCGGTGTTTCAATGAGCTTCGCGGCTTCTTCTTTCAGGAACAGTGCTTTCGGTCGACTGCCGATGCGGCGGCGAAAGTGGATATCGTGGAAGCGGGGCCGGTCCGGGTTCGCCTGCGCGTCAGTAGCCAAATCGCGTCTAATGCCGTGACGCAATTGATCACCCTCGTTCAGGGAGAGCCGCGCATTGATCTAAGCGTGACCATTGATTGGCATGGTAATCCGGGCATCGGAGCGGAGGATCACCAAGCAGGCGGCTTCCGCTTGGAGCAGGACCGCAAGGCCTTTTACGATGGGCGCTATAAGCTGATGGCGCTTTTCCCGCTTAACTTACACCGCCAGGAGGTTCTTAAAGATGCTCCATTCGACGTGACGGAAAGCCGGCTGACGAACACGTTCTTCGAGGCGTGGTCCGAGATTAAGAACGACGTGGTACTTCATTGGGTAGATGTGTGTGATGCTGATCAGGGAGTTGGCGTCGCGTTGCTAAGCGACCATACCACCAGCTACGCGCACGGAGCCGATCACCCGCTTGGGCTTACACTGCAATATCGCGGGATCGGTCTCTGGGGCCGGGACTATTCGGTCCGAGGGCCGACCGAAGTGAAATACGCCTTGTTGCCCCACGCAACCGATCGCCAGCCTGCCGCACTGTGGACCGCCGGGACGGCCTGGAATGAGCCGTTAGTCGCGCGGTTGAATCCTTCTGGCGCGGAGACAGGCGTCAGCAAGAGCTCCTTGCTGACTATTGATGGCGCAGACTGGGAGGTGGTGGCAATGAGAGTCAGCGCGGGGAGGATTCTAGTCCGTTTATTCAACCCATCGTCAGATGCACGCGGAAAAACAGTTAGGTATGGCGCTCCGGCGTCGAAGGTCGAGATGGTCCAGTTAGACGGCCAACTCATCAGGGAACTCGCAGTGCGAAAAGGCGCTAGAGGCGAAGCAGTCTTCGATTTGGCGTTGCCCTCCAAGGGAATTAGCACGCTTCGCATTACTCCATAAGCAAGAACTCACTCAAGGCGAAGGTCAGCCACATCGAGGATGTCTTGATTGGGAGTTCGTGGAGGGCGGAAGAAGGGGTATGCCTTCGATGGTCGAACCGATCGCCTCACTGCGCCACAGGAGGAAGCGAGGGCGCCCTGGGCAGCGTCCAAGTCGTTCGGATTGCATTCCCGGCGTCGTTCTCAGCAGGCGCTGGCGGTGCCAAGTTGGTCGGAATTCGTGGGATCAGGGGGGCAGTCGGATTGCCCCTGTCCTCATTTCGCTGCTTCTGCGCCGCAAGAAACAGGGCTTGCTGCTCGCGAGACAACTGGTTGGCCCGGCCTGAAGGCACGGCAGGGTTGCCCCCCGGCCCCGGCCCAGGCCCAGGCCCAGGCCCAACTGGACGCGCAGGCCCGCCCGGGGGCCCGCCAACCGCCCCGACAGCCACTTTGACGCCATCCTTGTCGAAATCGAGGGTCATGATCGTGCCGAAATCTTCGATCTTGACGGTTCTCGCCTTCTCGTTGATCTCGAGGACTTCGATGTCTCCGTCCCGCTCGCCCTCTCCGAGGGTAAAGGACTGCTCCCTGGCTGGTTCGCCGGGTTTGGCCGGTGGCGTCATTTTCAAGAGGGCTCGATTGTTGCCAAGGATGGTCGTAATCCCGGTAAGCCACACTTTGGGTGGCGGAGGTTTGGTGGATTCCAGGGAGGGTGGCGGCAGGGGTGATTTGAGGCCAAACACATTGCGATCAACAATACCTTGGTAAAGGTTCCCAGTGACGTTACTGGTAACAGCGTTGCCGGACGTACACAAGCTCAGGCCAGCCAGCATGCAAATGAGCGTTCTCTCGCGGTGCTTCATAAAAATCATTGGATAGAACACCGGAAGGAGATGGAGGTTGCGATCGCCCCTCTTAACTAAAATTGGTTGCGGGGGCTGGATTTGAACCAGCGACCTTCAGGTTATGAGCCTGACGAGCTACCGGGCTGCTCCACCCCGCGATCCAACTCACGGCTGCTATAATGCCCCAGCTTTGCCACAGTGCAAGCGCTATTCTAAAGTATTATGCGGAGTTGTTCCCCGCGGACGGGAAGCAACGCAGAGCGGGCTGACTTCAGGCGGGCGTTGGGAACAGGGATGGATTCACCTGGTGGAGGGCTTTAAGCATGAACTGAATGGCCACCGCCGCGAGGAGCAAGCCCATGATGCGCACGGTGATATTCATCGCGATCGGGCTCAGCCAGCGGGCTCCACGCGCGGAGATGCGGAGGACCAGGTAACTGGCTACCGAGACGGCTACGATGCAGAGGTAAAGCGCCACGCGCTGGGCCACGTTGGCCGCCTGATTATGGAGCATGATGGCTGTCGATATTGCCCCCGGCCCGGCCAGCATGGGAATCGCCAAAGGTGTGATGGCGATATCATTCTTTTCGACGCCCGCCGCCGTCTCCTCGGAGGTCTCCTGAACGCGCGAGCGCTGTGCCCGCAACATATCGAGCGCCACCAGCAGCAGCACAATGCTGGCGGCAATCTGAAAGGCGGGCATGGTGATGCCCAGGAACTTGAATATCCACTTCCCCGCTATCGCGAAGGCCAGCAGCACGCCCGCCGCCACACAACAAGCGAGCCGCGCCATCTTTATCCGCTCTTCCGGAGTGTCCGTCGGCGTCATGGCAAGAAAAGCCGGCACTGCGGCCAGCGGATCCACAATCACGAACAGGGAGCCGAAGGCCAGCAAGATGTATTCCGAGAGACTCATGCCGAACAGGGGGCAAAGACCGCTTCCGTCATGCCGTGAATGATCTTCTTGTCGGCCGGGCAAATCGTAGCCAGCACCCCGCCTAACGCGGGGCGCGCGGCGTCGCCGTCGCCGGCCACGAAGTAATAAGGGCAGAGCCGCGCGCGCCCTTTCATCGGCACGAGCTGGTTGAGCTCGAAGTCAAACCATTGCGCTTCGACCAGTCCCGGCTTGTGATAGCGCTGGAGCACCCGCGGTGAGCGCTCGTAATTGGTTATCGCGTCGTCCACCGCGGCCGCCCAATCGGCATGCGAGAGGTCGCTGCCGAGATAAACGCCGCGCGCGCCCCAGGCCTGGGCGGAGAAACCGGCCACCTTCAGGATCAACTCGCGCTCCTTCTGAGATAGCCCCTTGAGCTGGCGCCAGTCGGTGAGATTCAGCTCCGGGAGGGCTGCGTGTGGAGGCAGCGGCGCAGGATCAACAATCCATGTGTATGGCACCAAGTGGAGCAGCCGGTTGAAGAAGCTCTCGCCCAGTTCCTGTCGCCAGAAGCCATGCAGGTTCCGGTTCCACAGCAGCGCAAGCAGCATCTTCTCTTCAAAGATCGGCTTCGGCGGTGGCGTGAGGCGAATCCGTTTCGCGGCCGCCAGCTCGAACATCACCTTCGCGTTCGGCACGTTGACCACGTCAAACAATTCGAAGAAGCGATAGACGGCGTCCCCCTCAGCGAACGCGCTGAACTTCGAATCCTGCACCTTAAACCTCGAAGCTCCCAACTGGTTGACCATCCAGATCATCTCCGGCCGATAGGTCGCCGCTTCTTCGGACACGACAATGTGCACCGCTGTCGTATCCCCAAAAATGCTCGCAAAGCCGCGCGACATGCCATCCGCCCCACCCAGCACTTCCGCGCCCATTGCCGCATAAGTCCGGTTTAGCCAGCCGGTCAGGCCGATACCCCCGGGCACTGAATCGAGTTCCGTCACGCGGAGACCCTGTTCGGTAATAAGAAGATCGGGTCGGATGACGCGGGGCACCTCGTTCTTGAATGCTGCAGAGCGCTGGAGCTCGATGAGATCGGCGGGCTTGCCTTGATCCAGCCACCGGGCAACCCATTCAGGCTGTTTGCCTTCCACGCTCTTGCGGTAGAGCAAATTGACCGCCCGATAGAACTGCAAAAGCACGCGCCCGAGCGATTCGATCTCCTTCGTGACAGCCGGCCCGAGTGGGAAAGGTATCGGCGAGGTCCGCCAATCGTGATCCGCAAACAGCCCCTCAGCCGGCAAGTGGTCCCGCACGAAGCGAGCGCGTTCGGCGGCATCGGTGATGGCAGAAGTTATAGTCTCTGAGTTCACGAGTTCCCTGAGTCAAATCATGCAGGCCTTGTCCGGCCTCAGCCCCGCACCTGCCCGGTGCCAATCCCGATCCACTTGTAACTGGTCAACTCCTCCAGGCCCATTGGACCGCGCGCGCCGATCTTGTCCGTGCTGATGCCGATCTCGGCGCCCATGCCGAACTCGCCCCCGTCGGTGAAGCGCGTCGAGGCATTCCAATAGACGGCGGCCGAATCCACTTCGCCCAGGAACTGGTTCGCACGGGCCTCGTTTCGCGTGACAATGCTATCCGAGTGCGACGACCCGTAGTGGTTGATGTGGTCAATTGCTTGCCTGACCCCTTCCACCACCCTCACGTTGAGAATGTAGTCATTGTATTCGGTAAACCAATCCTCCTCCGTAGCCCTCTTAACTTCGGACTTCGGACTTCGGACTTCAGACTTCAGTATAGCTTCAGTCTCCGCATCCACTCGCAACTCCACCTTCTTCTCGCCCAACCGTTGCGCGACCGCCGGAAGGAAAACGCCAGCCACCTGGCGATCTACCAGCAGAGTCTCCATTGCATTGCACACAGCGGGCCGCTGGACTTTAGCGTTCAGCGCGATTTCCTCCGCCATCTTCAAGTCCGCCTCGCCATCCACATAGACGTGGCAGACGCCCTTGTAGTGTTTGATCACCGGCACTTTCGAGCACTCAGCCACGGCCCGAATCAACCCTTCCCCGCCCCGCGGCATGCACAAGTCCACATACTGGGTCAGCGACAGGAGTTCTTTGATGGCCTCGCGGTCCGTCGTCAACACCACTTGAATCGCATGCTCGGGGAACGCCGCCAGCGTCCGCTTGCCCGCCTCGATCATGATCTGCGCGATGGCCACGTTCGAGTTCAGTGCCTCCTTGCCCCCGCGCAGGATCGTCGCATTGCCGGACTTAAAACACAGGCTAGCCGCATCGGCTGTCACATTGGGGCGCGATTCATAGATGATCACCACGACGCCGATCGGCGTGCTGACTTTGCGCAACTTCAAGCCGTTCGGGCGGACGCGTTCATCCAGCAATCGACCAACCGGATCGGGTAGCGCGGCGACCTCGCGCAGCCCCTTGGCCATGCCCGTGATTCGCCTGTCATCGAGCTTCAACCGATCGAGCATAGCGGCGGACAGGCCCATGCTCGCGCCAACTTCCATATCGCGCGCGTTGGCTTCCTTGAGGGCGGCCTCGCTCTGTTCGAGTGCGTCGGCCATAGCGAGCAGACAGGCATTCCTATCGCCGCTAGCCAGTCGGGACAGTTCGCGCGAAGCCGCTTTAGCCTGCTTCGCCAATTGGTTCATCTGCTCGGTCAACGTCACGCAATGACACTAATCCAAATCCGGAGACTGAAAAGGGAGAAATGAATATCCCCGACGATCTGGTGTCTAATCTGGAAGCCGAATTGCGCCTCTCAGGCGAATGGGTAGTCCCTGGGGCATCGGCATAGACGGGAAATACCAAGGGCATAACAAGAGGAGAATGAGAGCAGAATAAGAGGAGAACAAGAGCGAAACGAGAGGGCAATGCGCGTGCAGTTCCCATGCAAACCGCCTGCATCGCCCCCGCGAGGCGCTCAACTCAAGCTCCGCAGTCCGCTGATATCCGCTGGTGACACCCGCAGTTCCTCGCCCGAACCTTTCACACCCTCCGGAGCGCCGGTCTCCGACCCGGCGTCTCCCAACGATCTGGCCAACGCCGGGTCGGAGACCGGCGCTCCGGCCTGTAGGCGTTCCAAGGCGACCGTGAAACGTCCAGGCTAGCGCGCCCTGACGGGGGCGTGTCGCCACTGCCGCCACCGCACCGGAGCGCAGCCTTCAGGCTGCAGAAGCGTGAAATCTGGCACGAGCGCCAAGATTCCTTCCCGCCACAGACTGTTTCCGTGCTCCTGGCGCCTGAAAGCCGCGCCCCGATGTGGCTAACCAAACTCGCCAACTCACACCGCCAGTCGCACGATGACCCGCGCCCTGCCCTGCCCTTAATCCGCCTGCAGTGCCTGCTTGGCTTTCTTGCTTTCCTCGACGACCTTCTGCTCCGCCTCGCGCGGCATTTCTTCGTAGTGGTCGAATCCCTCCGCGTGCACACCCCGCCCGCCCGTCAGCGACCGCAAGGTGCTCGAATAGCGGTAAAGCTCCTTGGCCGGGACGAGTGCCTTGATCAATTGAAACCCGCCTTCCATGTCCATGCCCTGGATCTTGCCGCGCCGACTAGAGAGATCGCCCATGACCTTGCCCATGCAATCATCCGGGATGCGGATTTCGACCATGTGAATCGGCTCCAGCAGACAGGGTCGCGCCTTTTCAAATGCCTCTTTGAAGGCGAAGTAGCCGGCGATCTGGAACGCGATGTCCTTCGAGTCCACCGGGTGCATCTTGCCGTCGTAGAATTCGATCTTCACGTCCACCACGCGGTAGCCGGCGAGGATGCCTTCCTCGCAGGCCTTCATGGTGCCCTTCTCGACCGAGGGAACGAACGTACGATCCACGTTCTGGCCCACCAGTGAGTTGGTGAACTCGACTCCCGTGTCTCGCACCTTGGGCTCAATGCGCATCCAAACTTCCGCGAATTGGCCGGCGCCGCCGGTCTGCTTCTTGTGGCGATACTTCGAGTCGCCCTTGGCCTTGATGGTCTCGCGATAACGCACGCGCGGCTCGACCAGTTCCACGTGCACGTTGTAACGGCGGCGCAAACTATCGGCGATGACTTCCAGGTGCAGCTCGCCTTGCGCGGAGACAATGGTCTGACGCAATTCGGAATCCACCATGTAGAGGAATGTGGGATCTTCGTGGTGCAGCGCCGCGAGGCCCGAGGCGACTTTGTCTTCTTCGCCTTTGACGCTGTTCTTGAGGGAGGCGTGGATGTTTGGCTTGGGGTATGTTACTCGTGGCAGCGTCACCGGCTTCTTGCCGCCGCAAAGCGTATCGCCCGTCTGCGTGAGCTTGAGCTTGACCACCGCGCCGATGTCCCCCGCGCTCAGAGTCGGCACGCTAGTGCGCGTCTTACCGTTGAGCAGGTAGATCTGGCCGATCTTCTCGCTGCCACGGCGGGCGGTGTTGTAAAGCTCGCTCCCGAATTTGACGGAACCGGAATACACCCGGAAGAACGAAAGCTCACCAAACTGCGCCTCGCTCATGGTCTTGAAGATGTAGAGCACCGGGTCAGGATCGGTCAGCTTGACTTCCACCTGGTTGCCGTCCCCATCCGCCGCTTCCACCTTGGGCCGGTCCACAGGGGATGAGCCGTATTTGGCGATGACATCCATCAGCCTCGCCACGCCGATATTGCTCTCCGCTGCGGTGCAGAATAGCGGGATGAACACCTGCTTTTGGATCGCCGTATGCAGGCTCGCGCGCATCTCCTCCTCCGATAAACCGCCCTGGGCGAAGAACTTCTCCATCAGGGCATCATCCGACTCGGCTATGTATTCGATGAGCTGGCTATGCAACTGCTTTACCTGCTCCGCCAGAGCGCCCGTAGCCTGGGCCTCCGTGTACTTACCGCTTTTGTCCCCCGCGTAGGTAGTGACCTCGTTGCGCAGCACATCCAGCACTTGATTGAAGCCGGGGCCGGCATTGACCGGCAATGTGAGCGGGAACACGCGATCGCCAAAATGCTCGCGGATCTGGGCCAGCGACTTGTCGAAGTCTGTCTCCTCCTTATCAAACGCATTGACCACAATAAACTTCGGAATGCCGTTCTCGGTCGCGCATTTCCAGACCGCGTCCGTGCCGACGCCGACGCCGTGGTTGGCGTGAACGGTGACCAGGGCGAGGTCGCTGACCCGCAGTGCGCCTAACGCCTCACTGATGAAATCGGCGTAGCCCGGACAATCCAACACGTTGAATTTCTTACTCTGCCACTCGAGGTGCATGAGCGTGGTGGACACCGAAATCTGCCGGTTTTGCTCGCTTTCGTGATAGTCCGAGACGGTAGAGCCTGCGGCGATTCCACCCATACGGTTGATCACGCCAGCGCACGCCAGCATGGCTTCGCTCAGCATAGTTTTTCCACATGAAGCATGCCCTGCGATTGCTACGTTTCGAATGTCACCAGGTTGATAATCTTTCATAAAATGTTATTGCCGGTTCCATCAATTCCCTTGAGAGCCAATGCCCAAAGGGATGGACAATGTAAGGAACGACCCGCCGACCGCAAGCCGAGAAATCAAGCAAAAGATAATGCCTCCGTCATGGAAGGTAGGGCGGGCAGTCCTCTGCGCGCCGGGCCGGGATTATGGGCGTGCCACGGCGTGCAGAGGACTGCCCGCCCTACCTCCTTCCGCCGTCACCGATGAATTACAGTAAAAGACCGTAACCTTTACTCAGTATTCCTTAAGCAACAAGTGACGAGGCTGCCACGGCAATTTGAAGCCCAGGCGGCCAGTATTGAACATGGCAACGCTTTACCAGATAAGCCCGCTCAAGTCGTCTTTGGCTTGAGCCGGCCCGATAAGGCCGCTTCCAATTCGGCGGCCACGCCGAGCTGCCCGGCCCAGTGTTGCAGGTAGCCCTCGTCCAGCTTGCTTCGCTGCACCTGCACCACGCCGGCTACGTCGGCAAGCTGCCGGTCGGAGGGCGTGATGCGATTCCAATAAAGCTTGTGTAGAATGACATCTTCAGCCGTCGCCAGCCAGAGAGGTTCTCCGAACCAGGCATCATTCAGCCGCCGGCTGAACATTTCCTGCTCGAACGGAACAGACCGCAGCAGCCAGAAATCGGCCTTCAAGGCGGACGGCACATGAATGACGTTGAATTGGTGTGGCGGTTGATAGGCGCCGCGTACCGAGGCCTCATCCAGAAAATAATCCGGATGGGCGAAAGACTTCACCAAGGCTGGGATCTGCGAGGGCGGCAACTGAATGACGAAGTCGAGGTCGTGCGTAGTGCGCGGAATGCCCCAAGCGTTGCTCGCCATGGAGCCGGTGAGCATATACTGAACGCCGCTCGCGTTGAGGCGGCGGACGCAATCCAGAAGCAGCTCCTGCTCGGTCACAATGTTCGGGCCAACTCCAACCGGCGACGCAGTAACTCCTCCACCTCGGCCGGCGTGGCTTTGGGATTCTGCCGGCGAATGCCCAGCCGTGACATCTCACAAGCCAGCTCGTGCAGGCGAAGCGCAATACCTACGCGCTCTTCGCGCGTCATGCTGCGGTAGCGTTCAAGCTGTAGTTCCAATGCGCCTTGCGGAGTCACTTCGAGACAACATAACGGCAGCCTCTTCCTCGCTCAAGGCGGAATCGGCTGAGCGGTATCTTTGCGGTTGAACGAGGGCCCAATTAACCGCCGAGACGCGATGGCCGCAGAGAAAGACCAAGCCAAGGCCCCTGGAGAGATGCCATTGAAAAGTGATTGGTTTGAAAGCCTGCTCTCTTATTTTTTCTCTGCGCTCATCGCAGCGCAAAAGCGCAGAATCGCGCATTTCGAGCGAGATTTTCTATCCTGCTGTCTCCTCTGCGCTCATCGCGTCTCTGCGGTTCAAGGGGCGATCGCATTTTGATTGCGGTTCCGCTGCTCCAAGTCTCTGCGGTTCCCAGGCACTCGCCCTGATGGCATAGATTCGTCCACGGCTATCCTCAATGCGCCTCGAGCCAGTTCTCACCCACTCCCATTTCCACAACGATAGGCACGTCGAGTGGAATGGCCGTCTTCATCTTCTCCTCCACTACTATCAACACTTCCTTCTGCTCCGGCAGATAGAGATCGAATACGAGCTCGTCGTGGACTTGGAGCAACATGCGAGTCTTGAGGTTCCGAAGGGCCAGCTCGCGGTGGATATTGATCATGGCGAGCTTGATCATGTCAGCGGCTGTGCCCTGGATAGGGGCGTTGATGGCGTTGCGCTCTGCCGCGCCGCGCACGGTGTTGTTGGCGGAGCGGATATCGCGAAGGTAACGGCGGCGTCCAGTAACTGTCTGCACGTAGCCATGCTGCCGGGCGAAGGCGATGGTTTCGTCCATGTAGCGGCGGATGCCGGGAAACTGTTTGAAGTAATGGTCAATGATCTCGCCCCCTTCCGACCGTGGAATGCCGAGCCGCTGGGACAGGCCGAAGGCCGAGATGCCATAGGCAATTCCGAAATTCACCATCTTCGCCTTGCGCCGCATCTCCGGTGTGACCGCTTCAAGGGCGACGCCGAAAACCCTGGCTGCGGTCGCGGCGTGAATGTCCTCGCCGGCCTTGAAGGCCTCCAGCATAGCGGCTTCATGGCTAAGTGCGGCGAGAATACGCAGCTCGATTTGCGAGTAATCCGCCGCCAGCAGCCGATACTCGCCGTCGCGGGGGATGAATGCCTTGCGGATTTCCTGACCGCGCTCGGTGCGGATGGGGATATTCTGCAGGTTCGGATTCTGCGAGTTGAGCCGCCCCGTCGTGGTCATGACCTGGTTGTAGGTGGTGTGGACGCGGCTGGTCCCGGGCCAGATTGCCTCGGGCAAGGCGTCGGCGTAGGTGGATTTCAATTTGGAGGCGGTGCGGTATTCGAGCAGGCGCCGCACGATTTCGTGGTCCGCCGCCAACGTGGCCAGGGTTTGCTCATCGGTCGCGTACTGGCCGGTCTTTGTCTTCTTTGGCGCGTCGCCGATCTTCAGGAGGTCGAACAGCACCTGACCCAATTGCCGGGGCGAATTGAGGTTAAACGTGGTCCCGGCCAGGCGGTAGATGGTCTTCTCGGCTCCATCCATTTCCTTCGAGAGCTCCCGGCCGAAGTCGGCCAGCGCTGCGGCATCCACCTTGATACCCTCAAATTCCATGTCCACCAGCGCCGGAATAAGGGGCGATTCGACCTCGTAAAAGACCCTCTCCTGCCCCTTCTGCTTCAGCAGCGGCTCGAGCGCGGATCGGAGTTGCCAGGTGACATCGGCATCCTCAGCAGAATACTCCGCCACCTTCGCCACCGGCACATCGGCCATATTGATT
>Ga0073936_10004111_pt1 | contig 20389 bp, 24 predicted proteins | sample AliMusrvi5mmetaG_FD_87041 | JGI IMG/M metagenome (GOLD analysis project Ga0073936, IMG submission 87041) | Freshwater lake bacterial and archeal communities from Alinen Mustajarvi, Finland, to study Microbial Dark Matter (Phase II) - Alinen... | ecosystem: Environmental > Aquatic > Freshwater >... | reverse complement strand
TACGAACACGTTGCTTCACGATTCAATCCGAGATCTTTTCAAGAGATGGATTTGATCTTGGCGATGGATCTTTCTAATCGCGCAATGATTTTGACGGCGGCAAAGAGCGATAGCGATCGCAGTAAAGTCATGATGCTCCGGCAGTTCGATCCGGCCCTCAACGGCATAGATCCTGTCTCAACAGCTGGAGGAGAGTTAGAAGTTCCCGATCCTTGGGGTGAAGAGATTGACTCTTATCAAGAGGTACTCGGAATGATTGAACGCGCTGTTGCAGGCTTACTCGACAAATTCAGATAGTTGGATCTTCGACATCTGCATCATGGCGCCCAAATTTTGCTCTGCCTTCGAGCGCTCCGAGTGACCCAGAAATCCCTGCATCTGGAATGGAATGACCTGCCAACTGACTCCCCACTTATCGGTGCACCAACCACAACGTCCAGGGGCGCCTTCATGAGTTATAGCCTCCCAAATACGATCAACCTCCTCTTGGCCATCAACTCCTAAAGCGAGAGAGATTGAGCTGTTGAAGGTTTCTCCCCCGGGTGTATTCATCCCAATAAATTCGTGACCGAAAATGGAAAATTCAGCTGTAAAGAGGTGCTCAGCGGTCAAGATCTCTTCAGAAACCTCCATCTGCTCCCCGAAGGTCTGCTTGTAGAAGTTAAGAGCTTCTTGCATTCCATTGTTGTACCAGAGAAAGGTTCTCAACTGCGTGGGTTGCGTCATGCGCTTATTATCTTCGAATTACCTAATAACGCTACTACCCTCCATCCATGGAATCTGCTCACCTACGTTTAGAGGTCCTGGAAGAGAGGCATATCTTCGAGATTTGTTCGGAAATTGGTCTCGATCAGGAAGTCTTCCGCTGGTTGAACTTTGCACCCCCAACTAGCCTCGACGATCTAGCGAAAGTCCTACGCGGTTACATAGCAGAGACTAAGGAGGGAGATCGAGTAGCTCACGCCGTCATTGTGAAAACCTCGGGTGTTGCGGTAGGTACCACGTCATTCATAGATTTGAATTCACAACACAATTCGCTTGAAATTGGATCAACTTTTTACGCTAAGAAATATTGGCGCTCATTTGTTAACACTGAATGCAAAATTCTGATGCTGAGTGAGGCCTTCGATCACCGAGGCGTAGAGCGTGTCACAATCAAGACGGATGCACTTAATCAGAGATCGCGAACTGCAATTCTCCGCCTCGGCGCTACATTTGAAGGAGTTCTCCGGCACCACATGAAGCGTGCAGACGGAACGTGGCGAGACTCTGCATATTTCTCGATTCTAAAATCCGAGTGGCCGATGGTACGAGCAGGTCTCCTGGCAAAACTCGCTTTGAATCGAATTGAGTAATGTCCCTCTCGAGAGTTCAAAAGAATGGATTAGCTTTTGCTTTCCTGGGAGTCTTCTTGTTCTCGGCTTCTCTCCCGATGACGAAGTTGGCGCTTCGTGGATATGACCCCCTCTTCACCGCATTTGCTAGACCGTTGATTGCGCTCACCGTGGCTCTCCCCTTAATGACGAGAGAACGTGCCCTCGCACTGCCTCGTACTCTCTGGCGCCCGGTGCTCTTTACAACGCTCGGCGCAGTCTTTGGTTGGCCGATACTGATAGCCCTGGCACTACAAAGATCGACCTCCGCACACATTGCAGTTATCGCAGCAGTCATGCCGCTGGCAACTGCGCTTATTGCCGTCATTAAATACAAGCGCCACCCTGGGCCTGCATTTTGGATTGCCTCAACTCTCGGAACAATTCTTCTCGTCCTCTTTGCGCTCTCGCGCGGCGGAGCCAAGGGCGAAAATGGAATTGCAGATATTCTGACGATACTCGCCGTCATCGCCTCTGCAATCTGCTACGTCGAAGGAGCGGGGCTCACCCAACATATGCCAGGTTGGCAGGTGATCTCGTGGGTTGTAATCGTTGGCTCGCCCGTCAGTCTGGTTGGGGCAATAGCGGTCTGGACTCATACCCACCACCACTATGCCTTCCACGTCGAGGCACTGGCAGGACTCTTGGGAATCGGCTTCTCCTCCATGTACCTCGGCTTCTTCGCCTGGTATCGAGGGCTCAAAGATCTCGGAGTTGCACATGGCTCTCAGGTGCAACAGTTGCAAGCGATTATGACTCTGGGTTGGTCCGCCCTCTTTCTGCACGAACGCATCACGCTAGGGACGGTTCTAGCCGCGCTGGGGATCGTTCTCTCTGTCTTATGGGCTATCACGACCGTAAATTCAGATTGAGTGTTACCCCTACCCTTACTAATCAGTAGACCTTCTCACCGGTCTTACATTTCAATCGTGAATAGACGCGATAGTTTTGACCTACCCATCATCATCCAAGGTGGAATGGGTATAGGTGTTTCATCAGTTCAAATGGCGCGAGCAGTCGCAAATATGGGTCAGCTCGGAGTCGTATCTGGCACCGCAATTGATTCCGTCTTTGCACGTCGCCTGCAAGATGGGGATGTAGATGGAGACATTCGTTGGGCGCTATCTAGGTTCCCTGATCAAGAGTGTGTGGCAGAAATATTGCAACGCTACTACGTCGTGGGTGGCCGTCAACCCAACTCTAGTTACCTCGATGTTCCAAAACTAAGTCTGACTCCCACGCCCTTTGCCGTAAAACTCTTAGTCGTCGCTTCATTTGTAGAAGTCGCTCTTGCAAAGCGAGACACTGAAGGTCCCGTGGGAATTAATTTTCTCGAGAAGATTCAACTTGCTACCCCTGCATCGGTTTTCGGTGCAATCCTCGCCGATGTCGATTACATATTGATGGGCGCTGGTATCCCCGCTGATATTCCTCAACTGATTCGTGACCTCTTAGTGGCAAGCGTCGTGCAGTTTAAGATTAGGGTCGAGGGATCCGATAAGGCGCACATCCTTACCTTTGATCCTGCAATCATCAGAGGCGTCGATTACACCAAGTTGCATCGCCCTAAGTTCTTAGCAATAGTCTCATCACATATCTTGGCCAACTATCTGGCGCGCGATGAGGCTACTCGGCCCGATGGATTTGTGATTGAGGGACCCACCGCGGGAGGTCACAACGCTCCTCCGCGCAGCAAGGAACATATCGATATCGACGGTCAAGTGACCTTTACTGATAAAGATCTAGCAGATATTGAAAAGGTGAAGGCGGTAGGTCTTCCCTTCTGGCTTGCTGGTGGATACGGAACCCCCGAAAAGGTACGCGAAGCGATTGAAATGGGAGCCGTTGGGGTGCAAGTTGGATCTCTCTTTGCACTCTCCCGCGAATCAGGAATCACGGATGAACTTCGGGAAGAGGTCTTAGAAGGACTCACCGCAGGTACGTTAGAGATTCGCACCGAACCTAAAACATCTGCTACCGGATTCCCCTTTAAAGTGGTCGAAATAAATGGCACCGCGACGGACCCTGATGTCTATGAAGCTCGTACCCGAAAGTGCGACCTCGGATACTTGCGTTCTCCATTCCTACGGCCTGATGGCGGAATTGGATATCGCTGTAGTGGTGAACCAATCAATACCTTTGAATTCAAGGGTGGTGGTGTTGGCGAGGCCGAAGATGTGAAGTGTCTCTGTAATGCCCTCATGGCAAATATTGGATTGGGTCAGGTGCGATGGGGTACCTATCATGAGCCGGCACTACTAACTCTGGGATCTGATCTCTCCGGAGCTGCCGAACTCAGCGCAATGCATAGTGGCTGCTGGACATCAGCCAATGTGGTGGAGTACTTAACCTCTGCGCTCTAGATCAGCGAGGGTGCGAAAGCAGTAAGCCGATAGCAAGGAGGATTATTCCCACCGCTGAAATTCCAGTCAGAGTTCTTCGTACTTTGGGTCGAGCCAGAAAGACCGCAGATCTGTCGACGGCAAGAATGAGAGAGGTGTACCAAGAGGTCGAGACGCTCGCCTGCACACAAGCCAGCAAGAAGATTCCCCACCCGAGTGAGAAGTGGCGAGGGACAAATTGCGGAATAAAGGCGACAGCGAATACAGCGGCCTTTACATTGGTTAGGTTGGTGAGCAATCCCAGGCGATACGCGGCCCCGGCTCCAGTCTTCGCGCCGCTATCAACATCAAACTTTCCAAACTCCTTCTTCAATTGCCAGAGCGTTTGAACGGCAAGTCCCAATAGAAAGACCACACCCGCATATTTAAGAATATTGAAGGCGGCATGAGATTTTGCAAAAATAGCGGAAAGTCCGATGGAGGATGCCGCTCCCCAAATCACCAACCCAGAAGAATTTCCCAGTACCGAATAGAAGGCAGCGCGTCTGCCACCGATCAAACTCTGTCTTAGCACCATTGCCACTCCCTGACCTGGCACGATGGCGAGAAGAAGCGCCGTGAGAGCAAAGGCAGGAATTACCCGTAAAAGTTGAATCCCGGCGTTCACATGGCAAAGGTACTCGTTTGCTGCAATTGCCAACTAATATTTCGCAATGATCGAGATCCGCGAACTCCACAGCTTGCAAGATCAATTTCATGCGCGGATGATCTTTGACACGGTCTGGCCCGCTATGAATGAAACTCAAGTGACGGCGAACTTGTTGCAAGCTTTAGTGCATAGCGGAAGCTACCTCGTCGGGATCTTTGACGGTCCAAAGATCGTTGGAGCCTCTTTCGCCTTCCCTTCAATCGAGCCAGAGATACATCTGCACTCCCATATGACAGCTTTCATCGAGAGCCATCGCGATCAAGGTCTAGGGACGTTGGTCAAGATGCATCAATGGCAATGGGCCAAAGAGCATGGGTACGCATCGATTACTTGGACATTTGATCCTTTAGTCCGGCGCAACGCACGCTTAAATATTTTGAAATTGGGAGCAGATCTCATCGAATACAACCCAAACTTCTACGGCAATATGGCCGACGAGTTAAATAGCGGAGATGAGTCCGATCGCATAATGGTGCGATGGGATGCCAGCGGGTCGAAACCCAAACCCCGAGTTGAAATCGAAGAACCACCTTACGATGCCGAGTTAATCCCGCTTCCTAGAGACATCATTGAGGTGCGTCGAGCAGATCCAGAACTCGCTAGCCGCTACCGCATCGAGGTTCGTAAAGCGTTCATGTCCGCCTTTGCCGCCAAGAAGCGAGTCATCGGCTTTTCCGCCAACAACGAATATGTATTGGAGTAGAGATGCAGATCGCAGAGCTTGAACTACGGATCATCAACCTGCCACTAGTCCGCCCCTTTCGCACCTCCTTTGGAACGCAGAATGGTCGCGAAGTCTTGATGCTCAAGGTAACGACAGCTGACGGAATTGTGGGATGGTCAGAGTGTGTGGCCCTCTCTGAACCTCTGTACTCCCCTGAATATGTCGCTGGCTCGCTCGACCTCATGAAACGTTTCCTGATCCCAACCTTGCTCCAAAGCCCGGATATAACTGCTGAAGATGTTGCGCCGCTCCTTGCGCCGTTCCTGGGTTCACCAATGGCGAAGGCGACTCTTGAGACCGCGCTCCTCGACGCGCAATTGCGGAGTGAAGGCCGCAGCCTGGCGGACTACTTGGGAGCAAACAAGTCCCGCATTCCCTGCGGCGTCTCAGTCGGAATCGCACCTACTATCCCCCAGTTAATCGAAGAGGTAGCGGGTTATATTGCCGATGGATACAAGAGAATCAAGCTAAAAATTGAACCTGGATGGGATATCGATCCAGTGGGTGAAGTGCGACGCACCTGGCCTGAGATTCCACTACAAGTAGATGCCAATCAGGCGTACTCACGAAGCGATGGCGAATTGCTCTCGCGTCTGGATCAATTTGAATTACTCCTCATTGAACAACCGCTTGATGAGCACGACATCCTGGGTCATGCGCAACTGGCTCTTCAGGTAGAGACACCGATCTGTCTCGACGAATCCATCACATCTCTGCGATCGGCAGAAGATGCCTTGGCGCTCAAAGCAACTACCGTCATCAACATCAAACCCGGTCGCGTCGGTGGCTATATAGAGGCGGTCAAAATTCACGACCTCTGTCTCAACGAAGGTATCCCTGTCTGGTGTGGAGGGATGGTCGAAACAGGGATAGGTCGGGCAGCGAATATTGCGCTGGCGGCCCTGCCGGGCTTCACTCTTCCCGGGGACACCTCTGCATCGAGTCGTTTCTTCCACCGCGACATCACCGAACCATTTGTTATGGATGATGGTTACCTTGCCGTGCCCAATGAGATTGGGATCGGCCGCGTACCCGATTTAGAGTTCTTGGATTCGATTACTAACTATAAAGAGAGTATTCAGATCTAACTCCACTGTTGAACATGCGCCAAAGAATTTGCAAAGATCATCGGTGCATCAAAGTCCAAAGTTGCCACGTGATAACTATTGGTTAGTTCAATGCGCTGTCCCGAGATGCTATCGATCTCTGACATGATGATATTTGAGTTTGAAATTGGCAGAACATGATCATCCACGCTATGGAACAACAAGGTTGGGCACTTCACCTTTGCTAAGTTTGCACGCGTCTCTTTCAGCGTCTTATGCAGTTGTACAACACCTTTAGTTGGAAGAACGTGGTAACCCTACTCTGTAATACCAGGCTTCTTAATATCATCGCCAACGGAGGAGCGGCCCGGTTGCAGCAACGCAAGCAGCGGGGCGATCTTGATGAGATTTCCAGGGATATGAATCATCGGATTAACGAGACAGATCCCAGCAAGTTCATTATTTTCTGCAACGTTGAGAGTCGTACCGCCACCCATAGAGAGGCCGAAGACAAACACATTCTTGCAACTCTTCTTCAACTTATCTACTTCAACTTGAACTCTCGCTGGCCACTCTTGCCACTTCACCTTATTGAGATCCTGCCACTTCGTAGCATGGCCTGGTAAGCGAGGAACAGAAACGGTGTAACCGCGCTCCTCGAAGAATGCAGCCCACGGGCGCATCGAGGCTGGTGAACCTGTAAAGCCGTGCACAAAGATGATTCCTATATCAGCGTGTTCGCCGCCCACTGCGAAATAATCCTCTAGCCAACCCGCAGGTGCGTTCTCTGTAGCCATGCGGCAATGTTATTGGCGCACTCGGGTATCGTCCACCGTGATGTTTACCTCCCTCTTCTTTCTAAAAGTCACAATCGCTCCAGTAATTGTCCTCAGTGTCAGTTATCTGCAACGCCGCTTTGGCGATCGCTTCGGAGGTTGGTTGATAGGACTCCCGATCACTACCGGTCCCTTCATTCTTATTATCGCCATTCAAGAGGGCGTGGCTTTCGCGGGCAGAACGACTCATGGTGTCCTCTTGGGTCAGATCGCTCTCATCGCATTCTGCTGGTCGTACTCTTTCGCCGCCCTCCGTAGCTCGTGGTTCCCAGCCGTTCTTGTGGGAACTCTCGTCTGCCTTTCGACCGGGTACGTAGTTACAACTGTCAAAGTTCCCGTCATTTATAGCGATCTATTTCTGATTGGAATTTGGCTGGTTGCCATGAGGTGGTGGCCTCGGACGGACCTGCCTAACCAAAAGATAGCGACGCCGAAATGGGAGCTGCCGGTTCGTATCTTGGTAACGCTCACTATTTTGATCTCACTAAGCGCACTCGCTCCGCACGTTGGTGCCAAGGTGGCTGGCGCGCTCTCCACCTATCCCGTCATCGCCTCTGTACTCGGCGCATTTAATCAGCGCCGCTTCGGCCCTGGGGCAACTGTCGCAACGCTGCGAGGACTGATGCAAACACTGCCTATTACGATGGCGATCATTTTCTTTTTAGGCCTGGTGCTGCGCTGATGTATGTCAGGCAAAGCGCGTAGCCTTACTGACCTATGGAGACCAAGCCCCTGCATGAGACCACCTTTGTGGTGGTCGATCTTGAAACCACTGGTGGTAGTCCCCATGCGGGCGCCGTGATCACCGAGATTGGTGCGGTTAAAGTGCGCGGCGGCGTCGTCATTGGAGAATTTAAAAGTTTTGTGAATCCCCTTGCGCCAATCCCCCTCTTCATCACAGAACTAACTGGAATTGATAATGAGATGGTGCGCTTAGCGCCGATCATTGATGAGGTATTTCCAACTTTTCTCGAGTTCGTGGGCTCCCCAGCCGAGAGCGTCTTGGTAGCTCATAACGCGCCCTTCGACATTGGCTTCTTACAAGCAGCGAGCCGTGAACTTGAGTATCAGTGGCCCAAGTACCGCGTCATTGACACCGTTCGCTTGGCTCGCTCAGTCCTAACGCGAGATGAAGTCACCGATTGCAAGCTTGGAACTTTGGCCGTCTTCTTCAACACGCAAGTCACGCCCACACACCGCGCGCTCGACGATGCCCAAACTACTGTCGAAGTCCTTCACGGACTTATCGAAAGACTCACCGGTTTTGGAGTCCAGACATTCGGAGAGCTCGAGAAGTTTTCCAGAAAGCGAATAAAGCGCGAGCCTAGGCTGATTTAAATCCTTGGGTGAATATCGCCCAGCGGCGTAGCGACTCCTGAGCCGCGCCGGAATCCACAGCGGCACTTGCCAGCCTGTAGCCATCGCTTAGTTGTTCAGTTATCGACTTCTCAAAGTCCCCCTTGTAAGCCGCGAGCGCTGCAGCTGCATTGAGCAGGACGGCATCGCGTGCCGGGCTCTTTTCGCCCTCAAAGATACGCAGGGTGACGGCGGCGTTGAACTCCGAATCCCCACCAGCCAAACTTTCGATGGGGGCATGTGCGATTCCAAGTGCACGGGGATCAAAACTCTCGGATCTGACGCCCGCGGCACTGATCTGCATGATTTGAGTCGTCGTACTTAGCGTTATCTCGTCAATCCCGTCATCCCCACGGAAGAGAAACCCCTCGGTTCCACGATCCAAAAGCACATCGGCCATGATCGGCATAACCCTGGCCTTGCTAACGCCGAGCGAGATCGCCTTGGGGCGAGCCGGGTTTGCTAGCGGTCCCAGAATGTTGAAAACAGATGCCTGACCCAACTCTTTTCGGGCGGGGGCAGCAAAGCGCATGGCGGGATGGAATTTGGGGGCGAAACAGAAGCCGATGCCCAACTCGGCCACACAGGCCGCCACCTCTTCGCCGTTGAGGTCAATATTGACCCCGAGAGCCTCTAGTAGGTCGGCTGCGCCCGACTTGGAAGAAGCCGCACGCGCGCCGTGCTTCAACACACGCGCTCCGGCTGCGTTGGCGATAATCGCCGCGGTAGTCGAAATGTTGATGGTGTTTGCCCCATCACCACCCGTGCCGACCGGGTCCACAGCCCTGCCAGGAACGGAAATGGGGGCGCAATGCTCAAACATGACCTCGACAAGAGCTTCGACCTCGAGAGGGGTCTCGCCCTTCGCTTGAATACCTAGCAGGAAGGACTTGATGGTCTCCTTATCGGCCAAGTCACCCAAGATCTGACCCATCGCCCACTTAGCCTGCGCCGCCCCTAAATCTTCGTGGTCGGCCAATTGGGCGACGATCTGATCCCAAGAAATCTCGCTCTGTTCCATGCCCTAAATCCTATCTTTCGCGTGATCAGACTCACCCATGAATCCGACCCCCGTTAACTCGCTCATTACTTAAAAGTGGGAGAAATCAGGAATAATGCCCGCGTGACCACACTAGAAGCCCCGGCCAAGAACAATCGTCCAAACTTGGTGGCAGTAGGCACCATCGTCTGGCTCTCCTCCGAACTTATGTTCTTCGCAGCGCTCTTTGCGATGTACTTCACAACGCGCGCCGTACAAGGACCCAAGATCTGGCTCGAGTCAACAGGAATGCTCAACGTTAAGTTTGCGGCGATCAACACCACCGTTCTCGTGCTCTCTTCAGTAACCTGCCAGTTCGGTGTATTTGCCGCTGAGCGTTTTCAGAACAAGCGCACTGGCCCGCTCTACAAGTTTTCTAAGTGGGGTATGCGTGAATGGTTCGCTCTCACCTTCTTGATGGGCGCCTTCTTCATCGGCGGTCAGATTTATGAGTACGCAAACTTGGTCCGCGATGGTCTCTCACTTTCATCGCGTGCGTATGGCTCGGTCTTTTATCTCACAACCGGTTTCCACGGTCTACACGTAACCGGCGGTTTGATCGCTTTCTTGATCGTGTTGATCCGCGTTTCTAAGGCCCGCAATTTCGGCCACTCGCAGGCAACTACTGCGATTGTGGTCTCGTACTACTGGCACTTTGTGGACATTGTTTGGATTGCCCTCTTCTCGACGATCTACTTGATTAAATAGGAGCTATCAGTGAAACGTATCTCTAGCTTCCGCCGTCACCGCATTGCGGGGCCAATCTTGGTTGTAGCAGCGCTCTTCACAATTGCGACAGCATTCGGTGTTGCATCAGCACTTCCAAGTGCGCAGATGACAGTCGCCTCCGGCACCTCCACTCTGGTCTCTCAAGGTAAAGAGATTTTTCTGCGTGGCTGCTCTTCCTGTCACGGACTCCATGCGGAGGGAGGGGGCATTGCGCCTTCGTTGATCGGCGTCGGCTCAGCCGCCGTTGATTTCCAAGTGGGCACCGGTCGCATGCCAATGGCCGATATGAGTCAACAGGCTATGCAGAAAAAGCCTCTCTATAACGCCCAAGAAACAGCGGCCCTGGCTGCTTATGTAGCCTCGCTCGCCCCTGGACCAGCAGCCGTAACCAACGAATCCCTCAACTATGAGCGCGATGGAAACGCGGCCCAGGGTGGCACCTTGTTTAGAACGAACTGCGCAATGTGTCACAACTTTGCCGGACAAGGTGGAGCGCTCACCAATGGAAAGTACGCCCCATCTTTGATGGGCGTTGATCCAAAATACATTTACGAAGCGATGGTTACCGGCCCGCAATCCATGCCTAAATTCACCAACGCCACCATCACTCCGCAAGAGAAGCTCGACATCATCAAATGGATTCAGTCAGCAGATCATGAACAGAATCTTGGTGGTGCATCACTCGGACGCGTAGGCCCAGTTACTGAAGGTCTCCTTGGTTGGGTCCTTGGACTTGGTCTCCTAATCGGCGCAGCTGCATGGCTCGCAATGAAGGCGAAATAATATGAGCAATCAGATTGAGCGTTTCCAAGATCCTGGTCTTCCAGAGCATGTACATCGCAATGCCGACGTCGATCCGCGCGCGGCTAAGCGCGCTGAGCAACAGGTCGCAATTCTCTTCCTGCTCTCTGCCGCCGGAACTGTTCTCACTATCGCCTCATATATCTATGTAAAGAGCAGCACATTCGTCTACCTCCCAGTTCTGGGTCGCACCGACTTGCAACAACTCCTCCTTGGAATTGGGTTAACTGCCGCAACTCTCTTCATTGGCCTGGGAGCAATTCAGTGGGCGAAGAAGTTGATGCCCGATGAGGAAGTCATTGCTGAGCGCCACGAATTTCGCTCTGAAGAAGTTGATCGCGAAGAACTTGTTTCGACTTTTAAAGAGCGCGCAGATGCATCAGGAATTGGGCGCCGCAGTCTTATCAAGCGCACTCTAGGTTTGGCTCTTGGTTTGGTTGGGCTTTCACCGCTCGTTCTCCTGCGCGACACAGGTCCAATGCCTGGTGAATACCTCAACAAGACCGATTGGGCTGCTGGAACTCGCCTTTTGCGCGATCCAGATGGTCAGCCAATCCTCGCCTCCGATATTGAAGTGGGCGCTGTAACCCAGGTACTCCCCGAACTTCCGGCAGGAGTTGAGCGCACGTTAGAGAACACCGGCAAGGATGCCGTGCTCCTACTTCGCCTTCGCCCGGAAGATTTCAACCTTGATCCAGAGCGCCTCTCCTGGACGCATGAAGGAATCATCGCCTTCTCCAAGATCTGTACTCACATGGGATGTGCGGTTGCACTGTACGAGCAACAGACACACCACCTACTTTGCCCTTGTCACCAGTCGACCTTCGATGTGACGCGCGCAGCCAAAGTTATCTTCGGTCCAGCAGCACGCCCACTCCCACAACTGGCGATCACAGTTGATGCAGATGGTCACTTGATTGCAAAGCAACCATTCACTGTTCCAGTAGGTCCAAGCTTCTGGGAGCGGAACTCATCTAATGGATAACTCACAACTAACTAGCATGGGTGATAAATAATGAAGACGAGTCAAAAAGTTGCAGGAGCAACCGCCAACTACGTTGATGAGCGCACCGGCGCTGCCAAATGGTTGAAGAAGAACCTCACAAAGGTCTTCCCTGATCACTGGTCCTTCATGCTTGGTGAGATCTGTCTCTATTCATTCATCATTCTCTTGCTAACCGGAACATTCCTCACATTCTGGTTTGACCCTTCACAGCGTGAAGTCGTTTACCACGGTTCCTATCTCCCACTCTCAGGAATTCACATGTCGGCCGCTTATGACTCGACGTTGCATCTCTCCTTTGATGTGCGCGGTGGTCTATTGATGCGTCAGATCCACCACTGGGCTGCTCTTATCTTCATGTCAGCGATCGTCGCCCACCTCTTCCGTGTCTTCTTTACGGGTGCTTACCGCAAGCCACGTGAGTTCAACTGGTTGATCGGTGTTGGACTTTTGACATTTGGAATCGTCGAAGGCTTCTTGGGTTACTCTCTTCCTGATGATCTACTCTCTGGAACTGGTATTCGCATCGCCGAAGCGATCCTGCAGGCGATCCCCGTAGTCGGCTCATACTTAGCCTTCTTTGCATTCGGTGGACCATTCCCTGGTACTGCATTTATTCCACGCATCTTTATTGTTCACGTCCTGCTCTTGCCTGGTCTCTTCTTGGCACTTATCACCATCCACTTGATGTTGGTCTGGTACCAGAAGCACACACAGTATCCAGGTCCGGGCCGCACCGAAAAGAACGTTGTCGGTTATCCACTGATGCCTGTCTACATGGCCAAGGCTGGCGGATTCTTCTTCGTCGTCTTTGGCGTTACTGCATTCTTGGGCGCAGTTGCATCGATCAACCCGATCTGGCTCTATGGCCCTTACACACCTGGTCAGATTTCGGCAGGTTCGCAACCTGACTGGTACATGGGTTGGCTCGACGGACTAGTCCGCGCTGCACCCCCACTAGAGACGCACGCATTTGGTCACACCATCTCGTGGAACATTCTCATCCCAGGTCTCATCATTCCCGGAATCCTCTTCACTGGAATGGCGCTCTATCCATTTATCGAATCGTGGATTACGGGCGATAAGCGCGAACATCATCTGCTCGATCGACCACGCAATGCTCCAAACCGCACCGCACTTGGAGTTACAGCGATCACCTTCATCTTGATCTCACTCCTTAATGGCGGCAACGACATCATTGCAACCCACTTCCATCTAACTATTAATGGAATCATGTGGTTCACTCGAATCGGTCTCTTCACCATCCCACCAATTGCATTCGTCGTCACCAAGCGCATCTGCCTATCTCTGCAGCGCGCGGATCGTGATCTCGTCTTGCATGGTCGTGAGACAGGTCGCCTCGTGATGATGCCTAATGGCGAGATGCTTGAAGTACACGAGCCAATCTCAGAAGCGCAGAAGTGGACCCTGACTCAACATCAGACCCCAGAAGCGCTCCCAGCTCCCCTTCCTGCATCGGCAACAGTTGGACTCAAGGGCAAGATCCGCGCCCGTCTCAACCGCGCTAACGCTGTTCAGATTCCCGCTCCGACGCTCACTGACCTTAAGGAACTCGGAGACGGTCACCACTAACGCACGAATGAAGATTCGTCCGGCAAGACCTTCTGAAGCAGCTCTTATTCAAGAGCTGATTTATGAATTGGCAGTATTTGAGAAGGCCCCAGAGAGTGCTCAGGCAACCATTGAGCAGATCACTGAGGCCTTCTTTGCGCAGCACCCGGCAGTCTTCTGCGACCTTATAGAGGATGATCAAGGCGAGGTCCAAGGCCTAGGAATTTGGTTCCTCAATTACTCGACATGGACCGGAACCCACGGGATTTACCTGGAAGATCTCTTCATTCGGGAGTCCGCTCGCGGCCGTGGATACGGCAAAGCTTTCCTTCGTCACTTAGCGGCGATCTGCATTGACCGGGAGTATCACCGCCTGCAATGGTGGGTCTTGGATTGGAATGAATCTGCCATCGAGTTCTACAAAGGCCTCGGGGCTAAGTTGATGGATGAGTGGACCACAATGCGCGTCGAGGGCTCTGCCCTGACAGCGCTCTCAGGATTAAATCAGTAAACCCGCAGGTTCGCCGCAGGAGTAGCGCAGGTTCTCCCAAGCGAAATAGTGAAACCTAAGCCCAAGTAACGAACCGAAAATCGGTTTCCAGAAGGGGGCAGGCAAATGTCAGAGGTAATCGTAGTCGCAGTTTTGGGGCTTGTAGCAGTTGCCCCCATGGCCTATTTGGCAGTTATGGCCGGAGCTGTAAAGCGCAGCGAGGGCACCGATCGCGTTCTTAGTGGTGTGCGCTAAGCCCAGGCTTCTCGTACTCGGTTGTAAAGCCGATGATGCTTACAACGAGCGCTCCTAAGGCAATAACAGTCAGCCACCAGCCGACAACCAAGCCCAGACCCATCGCGCAGGCCGAGAGCGCCAGAGGCAATGGCCACCATGAGTGTGGCGAGAAGAAGCCCAGCTCACCAGCAAGATCTGCGATCTCTCCATCATCGTTATCAGATGGAAGCAGGCCCATCCGCTTGTCGTTGGTGAAGAAGTAGAAGCCGATCGTCGCCGCTAGCGCAGCGCTCAGAGCAATGGCGGTAATTCCAAGGGCCTCTCCCCCAAGCGCCCAGTAAATGACAGCGAGAACGCCGTAAAAGGCCGCCAAGAAGGCGAAGAGCTTATAACCGGCTTTCATTAGTGACCGCCATCCGTGTGTGCCATATGAGGGTAATGCAGATCGAAGGCGGGGCGCTCCGAGCGGATCCGCGGAATCGATGTGAAGTTGTGGCGAGGAGGAGGGCACGATGTTGCCCACTCCAGCGACGCTCCATAACCCCAAGGATCATCAACTGTCACCTTAGGAGACTTGCGGCTGATCCAGACGTTAACCATGAATGGCAGCATCGAGAGGGCCAGCAAGAAGGATCCGATCGTTGAAACTGTGTTCAGGGTAGTAAAGCCATCAGTAGCTAAATAATCCGCGTAGCGACGTGGCATTCCCTTGATTCCAAGCCAGTGCTGCACAAGGAAGGTGAGGTGGAAGCCAAAGAATAAGGTCCAGAAATGGATCTTGCCAAGGCGCTCATTGAGCATGTGCCCAGTCATCTTTGGCCACCAGAAGTAGAAGCCGCCAAACATCGCGAAGACCACTGTTCCAAAGAGAACGTAATGGAAGTGCGCTACAACGAAGTAAGAAGCCGAGACTGCGAAGTCCAATGGTGGACTAGCAAGAATAATTCCAGTCAATCCTCCAAAGAGGAATGTCACTAGGAATCCCATAATGAAGAGCATCGGAGTTTCAAAGGTGAGCGAACCGCCCCACATCGTTCCGATCCAGTTGAAGAACTTCACACCGGTTGGAACACCAATCAAGAACGTCATGAAGGAGAAGAACGGCAGCAGGACTTGTCCGCTGGCGTACATATGGTGCGCCCAGACCGAAACGGAGAGAGCTGCGATACCGATCGTTGCCGCGATCAAACCTTTGTAACCAAAGATTGGCTTGCGACTAAAGACCGGAAGAATCTCTGATGCGATTCCGAAGAAAGGCAGGGCAAGGATGTAAACCTCAGGGTGTCCAAAGAACCAAAAGAGGTGCTGCCAGAGCATCGCTCCCCCGTTAGCCGAGTCAAAGATATGCGAACCAAAGAGTCGATCACTTTCGAGCCCTAGCAGCGCTGCTGCAAGTGGTGGGAAGGCGAGCAAGACCAAGATTGAAGTAAGTAGAACGTTCCACGAGAAGATCGACATGCGGAACATCGTCATTCCTGGGGCACGCATGGTGAAGATTGTGGTTACGAAGTTAACTCCACCCAGAATTGTTCCAAGACCTGAGATCGCAAGGCCAATCACCCAGAGATCCCCACCGATGCCAGGCGAATACTGTGAGTTAGCCAGTGGTGCGTAAGCGGTCCAACCGAAGGACGCTGCGCCACCTGGGCTCAGGAAACCACCGAAAGCCATAAGACCACCGAAGAGGTAGAGCCAGTAAGAAAGCATGTTCAAGCGCGGGAAAGCCACGTCGGCCGCTCCAATTTGCAGCGGCATGATGACGTTAGCGAAGCCAACAAAGAGTGGAGTTGCAAACATTAAGAGCATGACAGTGCCGTGCATCGTGAAGATCTGGTTGTACTGCTCTGTGCTCAGGAATTGCAGTCCAGGCCGAGCCAATTCAGCACGTAGCAAGAGCGCCAAGATTCCAGCGATGATGAACCAGGCAAAAGAGGTAATCAGATAGAGATAGCCGATCGTCTTGTGATCAGTTGAGGTGATCCACTTTACGAAGAGGCGTCCCTTGGACTGGGCCTTCGGAGTCGGTGCATAACTTGAAGCCGATGTCGTTGGTTCTGCAAATGTTGTCATCGTTATGCCACCTTCAGGGAGTTGATGTACGCGGTGTATTGCTCAGGTGTAACAACCTTGACTGTAAAGAGCATCTGGGAGTGATTGCGACCGCAGAGGATGTTGCATCGGCCAGGGAAAGTTCCGAGCTTCTCGGCGGCAAACTCCAAGTGATTTGTAACATGCGGTAGAGCCTGGATTTGGATCATGAAGGCTGGAATCCAAAAGCCGTGATCAACATCGTTGGAGTCGATAGTAAAGAGAACTTTCTGGCCAAGTGGGAGTACGAGTTCGGGGCGTTGGGCCGGAGTTCCGGTCACCGTTGGAGCTGAAGGAATATCGTTATAAGTGAACTGCCATGACCACTGAATCGCATTCACGTGAATGTTATGAGGCGCGGTGGCAGGAGTATCTACCTTGGTGATGCGAGCTTCATCGCGAGCGGTGTACCCGAAGAGAACCGCAACGATGATGAACGGAATAAGGGTGTATGCAATTTCAACTGGCACGTTGTAGCGCACCTGCTTTGGGAATTCCTCATTCTTCTTGCGGTGAAAGAAGACCGGCCACATCAGCAGAAGGAAAGTGAAGATACCTACGACTGCTGCAGTGACCCATGCCCAGTACCAGAGAGAACCCGAAGTGTCGTTGACACTCGAGGCACCTTTGGTGAATCCCAGTCCAGAGATACTCTGGTTGGAACAGGATGTGAGCAGCAAAGTGCTCGTCGAAATTACTAAAAGTCCGATAATTCGGCGGGTACGACGCATGGGAGAAGGATAACCATCCCACTCGCCTAGCGCGTGAACAGCGGGTAGCGTTCTTGGGGTGGGTTCAGTCACAGGCAACTTCCAGAGCGAAACGCCGCTGCATCCCGCCGCCAGCGCCTTTCTAACCGAGGCTTTCGACCGTGGGTGGGCTAGTCCAGACAAACGCCATGCAGAATCCCAGAAGGTTGCGATCCTCCTCAACGAAGCCAAGGAGAGCCTCGCCGGTCACCTGGGCCTCCGTCGTGAACAGTTGGAAATCCTTTCGGACCCCGCCATCGGCTATCACTTGGGGATTTCCGGGCTCCTCCGCGAGGGCTCCAGGCTCTTATACCCCGCCATCTCCCGATCCGAAGTCTTCGCCATCGCCGAGGGCGTACCTGCTGAAAAACTGGAGACGGACTCGAGGGGAGTTGCGCAGAGCCCGGTTGGCGAGTTTGAGGACGTTTTAGCCTGGCAATCAGCAAATGCCGAGACAGGAACTATCGCACCCACTCCGGACACCTTCGCCGGGCGGATATTCGTCGACGCCACCGCCTCCGGAGCACTCCTGCCTCTCCCCAATCGATGGAGCACTGCGCTCTGGAGCTCACGCGCTTGGCAGGGTCCAGCGGGGGTCAGCATCTTCGCAATTGGCGATAGAGCAATCTGGCGTAATGCTCTCCCCCACTTTGACCAGCGAATAAGTAGCTCAGATTTCTCAGTACCTCTCACGATCGCGAGTGCGATCGCACTAGATGCATTTACTGCTGACTACAAAGAACGCCGCTCCGAAATTCGAGCGTTGAATCATGAGATCCGCGACTTCTTGCACAATGAAATTGGTGACGTCGACATCGCCGGAGGAATTGATGCCACCCTTCCTCACCTACTCTCCTTCTCTTTTTTATATATCGACGCAGAAATTTTGATGAACGAGTTGGATCGTCGTGGCTTTGCCGTGGACTCTGGTTCGGCCTGTAACTCTGCAAATATGGAGCCCAGTCACGTCCTAGCAGCGATGGGTTTGTTGACGCATGGAAATATCCGAATAGCGCTCCACAACGAGGTTAACCGCAACGAGGTAATTGAATTCCTCAAAACTTTGCAAGTTCTCATAGCGGAGATGCGCGCTTAAATGGAACTTGATTGCCGAGGAATGCGCTGCCCGCTTCCAATTATTAAATTAGCTACCGCTCTTAAGGAGAGCGAAGAGGTGATCTTGTTGAGTGATGATCCGGCCACACTTCCCGATTTGAGTGCGTGGGCACGGATGACAGGAAACTTTTACGAAGTAGTTGGTACAAATAAATATTTTGTAAAGCGGCTATAAACCCATGCGGGGGTTGATATGGTGCGCGACCTCGTTGGCAGCAACTGGCCCATATGCCTCTTCAAAACGGCTCATAAATTGCTCGCGATCAAAGAGGTACTCCTGAGTCCCCTTTGTCTCTAAGCAGAATGTCGCAATCATTGAACCCAACTGAGCACAGCGCTCGTGACTTAATCCCCAAGACAAGCCAGCAAGAAAACCAGAACGGAATGAATCTCCAACGCCCGTTGGATCAATCTTTGCCAACTCTGCGGGAGCACCAACCGTAATTGTGGGCTTGCCGTGCTCTTCAATCCGCGCACCCTTTGAACCAAGAGTGACAACACGTACCTGGACCTGATCAAAGAGTTCAGCATCCGACCAACTGGTCTTCTGCAACATCAGCGCAAGCTCATACTCGTTGAGAAATAGATACTTAGCCCCAACCACTAATTCCTTAACAGAGCCACCATCCATGCGGGCCAGTTGTTGGGATGGATCTGCTGCCATGGGAATGCCAAGACGCCGTGCAGAATGTGAGTGTCGAATCATCGCCTCCGGGTCATCAGGTCCGATCAGGAAGAGGTCGATACCACCTTCGCGTTCAGCGATGCTTTCAATATCTAACTCACGAGCCTCTGACATTGCACCCGGAAAGAAGGAGGCGATTTGGTTGAGCTCTTCATCGGTGGTGACGATAAAAGTGGCGGTGTACAAATCCTTAGAGATGCGCACATGTTCGGTATTAACACCGTGTCTTATCAACCAATCGTTGTAATCCGCCCAATCCTTACCAACCGCCGCAACTAAGAGTGGATTTAGTCCCAGCGCGCCCATGCCGAAGGCGATATTTGCAGCGCAGCCGCCACGGTGGATATCGAGATTGTCGACCAGGAAGGAGAGCGAAACTTTCGCAAGTGATCCTTCAACGAGAGAGTCAGTGAACTTTCCCGGAAAGGTCATTAAGTGGTCGCGACCAACTGAGCCTGCGACGGCAACTTTCATAGAGCGAGTTTCAGTTAGTTAAAGGAGTCGCCGCAGGCGCAAGAGCCCTGAGCGTTGGGGTTATCGATCGTGAAACCCTGCTTCTCGATTGTATCTACGAAATCGATTGAAGCGCCCATCAAGTAAGGAGTGCTCATCTTGTCCGTGACAACCTTTACGGAACCGAACTCTGAGACGGTATCGCCATCGAGAGCGCGATCGTCGAAGTAGAGCTGGTAACGCAGGCCCGAGCAACCGCCAGGTTGGACTGCTACGCGAAGAGAGAGGTCATCGCGACCCTCTTGGGCGAGAAGTGCTGCAACTTTGGTGGCTGCTACCTCAGTGAGGAGAATGCCGGTTGCGGTCTGGATACTTACATCTGTGACGGTTTCAGTGCTCATGCGCGGAATAATACCTCTAAAATCCCCGTATGGCCTTTGGAAACTTAACGGAGTTGCTTCTTCTGGGACGCGAAAGCGATCTGCAGAGTGAACGCGGTGTTTCCTGCGAAGGCGAACTCCCTGCCGCCAGCGACCCTGCTCTTGTCGATAGAGCGAAGAAGGCGCGTGCGGCCTTGGGCTCGAGGGCAATGATCTTGGGTCACCACTATCAGCGTGATGAGGTAATTGCTTTCGCCGATATCACTGGCGATTCCTTCAAGTTGGCGCAAGCGGCGGCCAGCAACCCCGAGGCTGAACTGGTGATCTTCTGTGGGGTCCACTTCATGGCCGAATCGGCAGACATTCTCACCTCCGCCAACCAAAAGGTGATTCTTCCCGACTTAGCTGCCGGGTGCTCGATGGCAGATATGGCCGGGGCTGCACAGGTCGATGCAGCGTGGGCCCATTTCCAGAAAGTCGGCATCGCTGGACGAACTATTCCGATTACATATATGAATTCAACAGCCGCAATCAAGAGTTTTACGGGGGCTAATGGAGGCGCAGTCTGCACCTCCTCCAATGCACATAGAGCGATGAGCTGGGCCTTTGAGCGTGGCGAGAAGATCTTCTTCCTGCCAGACCAGCACTTGGGGCGAAATAC
>Ga0073936_10004110_pt1 | contig 20389 bp, 17 predicted proteins | sample AliMusrvi5mmetaG_FD_87041 | JGI IMG/M metagenome (GOLD analysis project Ga0073936, IMG submission 87041) | Freshwater lake bacterial and archeal communities from Alinen Mustajarvi, Finland, to study Microbial Dark Matter (Phase II) - Alinen... | ecosystem: Environmental > Aquatic > Freshwater >... | reverse complement strand
GTTCATGATAGCGGAATACACCTACATGTTTCTCAACTGCTCAATAGCCACTGCCGTGTTTTTGGGTGGGTGGAAAGGCATACCCCTGCCGTTTGGAGAATATACCGGCTGCATCTGGTTTTTTGCAAAAGCATATTTTCTTATGTTTGTCATCATCTGGTGCCGCTGGACTTTTCCCCGGGTGCGCTTTGACCAGCTGATGAATTTTTCCTGGAAGTATATGATTCCATTTTCTCTGGTAAACCTTTGCCTAACCGCGATCGGAGTAAAGCTGTGGCAGGCTATTTTTTAGAGCTCATATCCGGGGCACAAAGCCTTATTGCCGGCTTTGGCGTCACCCTCCGGGCGCTGCTGTCACCGGTGGTGACCGTGCAGTATCCCCGTGAAAAATGCCCGGTGGGAAAAGGGTACCGTGGTCATCCTCATTTGATTGTGGAAGATGAAACCGGGCGGCCCAAATGCATAGCCTGCGGCTCGTGCATGCGCCAGTGCCCGTCGCAGTGCTTCACGGTAAAGGGTGAGAAAAAGGAAGGGGATAAGCGAAAATATCCGACGGTGTTTCAGCTGGATTTCAGCCGCTGCAGCCTGTGCGGCACCTGCCGGGACATCTGCCCGGTAGCGGCCATTGAATATTGCGACTTGTACGGCATTGCGGGATTCACGCGGGAAGAGTTTCACTATGATCTGCTGGCTGATTTGCCCGGCCGGGCGGAGACGGGCGTCAATCCTGCCGCTCAAGAAGAAAAACAACTAGCGGGCGACATTTAAAAAATGCATTTTTATCAAATAATAGCTGAAATCATTTTTTGGCTCCTGGTGCTTATCACCATCGGCGGCGGCTTCATGGCCATCGGTTCGCGCATGCTCATCTATTCACTGCTGGGCCTTTCAATAACCTTTCTTGGCGTTGCGGGTCTGTATATCTATCTCGGGAGCTATCTTCTTTCCATGCTGCAGGTGCTTATCTACGGCGGCGCTATTTGCATCGTTCTGGTGTTTGGTATCATGGTCGGGTATACGCCACGGCAGATTGTTGAAACGCGTATCAGGGGCGAGAACCTGCTGCTTGCCGTTCCGACCTGCACGCTGGCGGTCGGGCTTTTGTTTTTTGCCATCCGGCGCACCACCTGGGTTCCGGCTGCGCAGCGTTTAACCGATTATTCCATCGAAGCGGTGGGCCGCAGCCTGCTGTTTGATTTCAGCCTCGCCTTCGAGCTTATTTCGCTGCTCCTGCTTGTGGGCATGCTCGGCGCGATTATAATCGTCAACAGCCAGGAGGAGGAATCCGGTGGGAAGTGAAAACTTGAATACTTATCTGCTGGTGGCCGGCTTTCTGCTGGTGGCGGGCATGTACGGCATGGTGCAGAAGCGCTCGTTCATCGGCATGCTCATATCAATCGAGATGATTTTAAACGGCGCCGGCCTTAATTTCATGGCCTTCAACAAATTTCTTTCTCCCGACCCGGCCGTGGGGCAGGTAATAACGCTCATGGTCATGGGCATAGCCGCAGCAGAGGCCGCCATCGGCGTCAGCTTCATTCTTGCGGTGTATAAAAAGTTTAGAACTATTGACCCGAGCAGGATTTTTACCCTGAAGAGATAGCTGAAAAACGTGACTATTAACGGGTTCGGATACACTCCGGCCCTGTGCTGGATGACAAAATTTCATGCATGTAAATAGCAACTGGCAAGTACTACTTCCCCCGCTGATGCCGGCCATCGCAGCCCTACTGGTGCTGGTGCTGCGCAAGCGGCCGCAGGTGCGCGACGCCGCGCCCGTGATCGGCGCGGTGCTCACTTTTCTGTCGGTGGTCAATCTTGCGCCTGCCGTGCTGGCGGGGCAGGTATGCCGCATGAGCATGTGCACGCTGCTGCCGGGCATTACAGTGGCTTTGCGCATCGACGGCATGGGCCTGCTGTTTGCCGGCACGGCATCTTTTCTCTGGATAGCCGCGAGCCTGTACTGCATAGGCTATATGCGCATGCTGCAGGAGCATGCCCAGACGCGGTTTTACGTCTGTTATGCTGTTGCCGTTGGCGGAGCCATGGGAGTTGCATTCTCCGAAAACCTGTTCACGCTGTATCTTTTCTACGAGATCGTCTCTGTATTTACTTACCCGCTGGTGGCGCACCACCAGGACGGCACATCCTATGCCGGGGCGCGCAAATATCTCACCTATCTCATGTTCGCTTCAAAAGCCCTGCTGCTGCCCGCCATGGCCATGGTGTATATCACCTGCGGGACGCTGGATTTCAATATGGCCGATATCCACCGGGGCATTTTTCCCGCGGGCGCGAATCCGGAGATCATCAAAGCCTGCTATTTCATGTTGCTGTTCGGATTCGCCAAAGCCGCCATCATGCCCCTGCACAGCTGGCTGCCCGCGGCCATGGTAGCTCCCACGCCCGTCAGCGCCCTGCTGCATGCGGTGGTGGTGGTGAAGGTTGGCGTATTTTCTGTCTGCCGCATGATGCTGTCGCTGTTTGGCACTGAGCGGCTTGCCTCCCTTGATCTCGGTGTTGTCACAGCATGGATCGCGGCTTTCACCATACTCACCGCCTCGATCATCGCCATGACCAAAACCGATCTCAAGGCGCGGCTGGCCTATTCAACAGTCAGCCAGCTTTCCTATATTGTGCTGGGTGTTGCCATGCTCGTGCCGAGCGGAATCACGGGCGGGCTCATTCATATCGCTAACCACGCTTTTTCAAAGATAAGCCTCTTCTTCTGCGCCGGTGCTATCATTTGCGCAACCAGCAAAACCGACATTCGCGACATGGGAGGCCTGGCGCGCCGGATGCCCGCGACCATTGCGATTTTTGCCATTGCAGCCCTGTCCATGATCGGAGTGCCGCCCGTCGGCGGGTTTGTGAGCAAGTGGTTTCTTGCCGTGGGCGCTCTGGAAATAAAGAGCACGGGTCTGCTAGCGGTGATACTGGTGAGCAGCATTCTCAACACTTACTACTTCGGCGAGGTGATCCTGCGGGGATTTTTTGGCAAGCCACCGGAAGAAGAAGTGGCTGGCGCAGGTACGCTTGAATCAACGGCCCATATGCGGCTCATGATATATCCCATGGCGGTTGCCTCGGCACTGTCGATCCTGTGGGGCCTGTACCCTGATTTGTTTTTGAAAATTATCCGCCTCAAGCTCGGTTGACAGCTGCCGGCGGACCGTGGCGCATATCTCTTCAGGTACACACTTATAAGAAGGTTGTATGCTTTTAAAAATTTTATCATTTTTAAACAACCGCATACCAGTACTGAAATGGTGCTTTTTCGCCGTGCTTGCAGCCAGCTCTCTTGCAGATATTTTTGTACCGCGGCATGAGGAGCATTTTTTTGGTGATCCTATTCGTTTATTCTGGACGGCATTCGGTCTGGTCTGCTGCCTTGCCATGTCATTTATGTGCAAGTGGATTTCAAAACACATGATTGCCCGGTCCGAGGACTATTATGATGGCTAGCCTGCTGCTCCAGCATCCGTCCTTTCTGTTTATACTGGCCGCCGTGCTCATGCCGCTTTTCCAGCGGCTGCGGATCCACAAGGCCGTTCTGGTGGCTGTGCCGCTCATAGCTATATATCAGATCAACACGCTGCCCTCCGCTACGGTCGCCTGCCCGTATCTCGGGCTGCAGCTGAGTTTTATCCGTGCGGATCAGCTTACCTATATTTTTTTAAATGTCTTCACCATTATGGCGCTCATAGGAGCGATCTACAGCCTGCACGTACAGGATTGGGCCCAGCACACGGCTGCCTTCCTCTACGTGGCCGGCTCCCTGGGAGTGACTCTCAGCGGCGATTACGTGACGCTGTTCATCTTCTGGGAGCTTATGGCCCTGGCCTCGACATTTCTCATCTGGCTGCGGCGCACGCCGCTGGCTCGCGGAGCGGGGCTGCGGTACCTTCTGGTGCATATCACGGGCGGTCTTGCGCTGCTTGCCGGCATCGTGCTCAAGTACAGCGCTACACGAGACTTAAACTTCGTGCAGGTTCCGGTTTCAGCCGCCGGCATTGCCGACTATTTCATTATGGCCGGATTCATGCTCAATGCCGCAGTGCCCCCCCTGCATGCCTGGCTTGCCGATGCCTACCCTGAAGCAACCGTGTGCGGATCGGTATTCATGTGCGCGTTTACTACCAAGACTGCGGTGTATGTTTTGTGCCGGGCTTTTCCGGGCTTTGAAGTTCTTGCAGTTATGGGAGCTATTATGGCTGTGTACGGCGTCTGCTTCGCCGTCATAGAAAACGACGCCCGCCGGATCCTTTCCTATCACATCATCAGTCAGGTCGGGTACATGGTCTGCGGCATCGGCATCGGCACTGATATGGCCGTGAACGGCGCCTGCGCTCATGCCTATGCCCATATCCTGTATAAGGCACTTCTGTTCATGGGCGTCGGGTGCGTACTGGAAATGACGGGCAAGCAGAAGCTGTCAGAACTAGGCGGCCTGTGGCGCAGGATGCCCTGGGCCATGGTCTTTACCGTCATCGGCGGCATTTCCATTTCCGGCTTTCCGTTTACCAGCGGCTTTGTGAGTAAATCCATGGTCATTGCAGGCGCAGGTGAGGCCCACCGCACTGGACTTCTCGTCATGCTCATGCTGGCCTCAGTGGGAACATTTCTTTCCGTCGGCATAAAGCTCCCTTATTTTATATGGTTCGGCAAGGACAGCGGCGTTCCGGCCAAGGATGCGCCCTGGAATATGCAGGCCGGTATGGCCATCGCTGCTTTTTTTTGCTTTTTTATAGGCTGCTACCCCGAGTTTCTTTATCGCATGCTGCCACGGCCTGGGGAGTATGAGCCTTATAATGCTTATCATTTTTCGGAAACCGTGCAGGTGCTCGGGTTTACGGGGTTGGGGTTCTACCTGCTGCGCAAAAAGCTTGCCCCTGTTGCAAAGCTGAATCTTGACATCGACTGGTTCTACCGTAAGGGCGCGCAGGTCGTGATGCAGCTTGCCAGCGGACCCATAAGCGCTATTGACGGCTTGGTCGGCGAGCTGTACCGAACCGCGGGTATGCGCTCTGCCATGGCTGCTGCGCGCGGGCTTACCCGGTTCGACATTGGCGTCATCGATTTTCTCATCGACGGCTTTGCCGGTAGGGTGGTCGTAATGGGAGAGCATTTTCGCAATATGCAGACAGGCCAGCTGCAGCATTATATCGCCGCGGCAGCCATTTTTATCTTTCTGCTTCTGATCTGTGTCGTGCTTGTATAGAGAATGATTATGGAACAGTACCTGCTTTTTAATTCTCAGGATTTTCCGATTCTCAGCACCCTGATACTGATGCCCCTTGCGGGGGCCATTGTTTGCCTGTTTATCCGCAACGAGACCTTTCTGAAGCTCTGGGGCCTGGCCGTGACGATGACCACCATGGCTCTCTCTCTGCCCCTGTATTTTCTTTTCGATCAGACAAGCGACAAATACCAGTTTGCCGAGCTGGGGCAGTGGATCCCGGCGCTGAAGCTTGATTATGTGGTAGGCGTTGACGGCATAAGCCTGCCGCTGGTGCTGCTCACCACCTGCCTCATGCCCCTGTGCATCCTGTGCTCGTGGAGCCAGATCAAGGCCCGGCTTGCCGAGTTTGTTTTTGTGCTGCTGATCATGGAATCGGCCATGCTCGGAGTGTTCATAAGCCTTAATACGGTTCTGTTTTATATCTTTTGGGAAGGCATGCTGATTCCCATGTACCTGCTCATTGCCGTGTGGGGCGGGCCGCGCAGGGACTATGCCTCCATTAAGTTTTTCCTGTACACCTTCGTGGGCAGCGTGTTTCTGCTCATCGCGCTGATCGTGCTGTATGTGCGCAGCGGGTCGTTTTTCATTCCCGACTTCATGCACCTGCACTATCCCTTTAATATACAGCTGATGAATTTTGTCTGCTGCGCAATTACCTTCGCCATCAAAATACCCATGTATCCCTTTCATACCTGGCTTCCGGCGGCCCATGTCGAGGCCCCGACGGCCGGCAGCGTGATTCTGGCAAGCGTTCTGTTAAAAATGGGCGGCTACGGCTTTCTGCGCTTTTGCCTGCCGATTGCGCCCCAGGCCAGCCTGTACTGCGCGCCGGTCATCATCGCTATGTCCCTTGCCGCGATCGTTATCGGCGGCTATCTGGCCCTCGGCCAGACCGATGTGAAGAAACTCATTGCCTATTCAAGCGTGGCCCACATGGGCTTTGTAACGCTGGGCATATTTCTATTTTCCATGCAGGGCGTCAAGGGCGCAATCCTGCAGATGGTCAACCACGGCATCACGACCGGCGCGCTTTTTATATGCATCGGCATGATCTATGAGCGCACGCACAGTCGCGAGCTTGAAGTTAACAAGGCCCTTGGCATTCTCATGCCGGCCTATGTGACATTTTTAGGAATTTTTTCTCTTTCCTCATTCGGGTTCCCCGGCACCAACGGTTTTGTGGGCGAGTTCATGGTGCTGGCGGCGGCCTTTTCAAAATACATCCTTGTCGGGGCGATTGCCGTGCCGGGCGCGGTTCTGGCCGCGGCGTACATGCTGCGCATGCTACAAAAAATGGTCTGGGCCGATTCAGACGGGCACCATCATGACTGCCATGACGGAAGTGACGACCATCGGGTTCTTTCTGATATCAACCCGCGCGAGTGGTTTATTCTTGCTGTTCTTGCGATATTTGTTTTCTGGCTTGGGTTCAAGCCCGGCCTTGTTCTTGATATCATGGATGCCAGCGTGCGGCATCTGCTGATCCATGTGGGCGGTTAATTGCATGCGATGCAGAAAGAGCAGCCGCGGTTTGCTGCCGGGTAACATTTTGCATACACGGTGATATATGGATTATTTCGTTTTGCTTCCTGAAATTGCGCTCATCACGATGAGCCTAGCATTTTTTGCCGCAACGCTGGCAAAGACAGGCCACGACCTGCTGGAGCGCGGAGCGCTCGTGCTTGCCCTGGGCGTTCTTGCAGCATCCCTTGCAACCTATGGCACGAGCGGGCTTTTCTTTTTTAAGGCGTATAAAATAGATGCCTTCTCTCAGACCTTTAAAATTTTGATAGCCCTCGGGCTTTTTTTGATTTTATGGATGGGCGCAGGGTTTCGCGGCGTCAACCGTAAGTTTCAGCCGGAATATTACATGCTGCTTGCACTGAGCTGCCTGGGGCTTTTCGTCATGATCAGCGCCGTTGAGCTGGTGAGTATCATCATCGGACTTGAAATCGCCTCCTACACTATCTACGTGATCATACCGCTGCGGCGCCAGCCGCACCAACGCGAACCCCTTGAGGCAAGCATCAAGTATGTCTTCTTCGGGGGCTCAGCCACCGGCATCAGCCTGTACGGCCTCAGCTATATGTACGGCCTGGGCCACTCGACCTATCTGGCGGACCTTGGCAGGGTGATGCCGGGCCTACTTGCCAGCCAGCCCCTTGCCGTCATCGGGCTGGTGATGCTGCTGTGCGCCCTTTTTTTTAAGCTTGCCCTTTTTCCCATGCATTTCTGGATGCCCGATGTTTTTGTCGGCGCGGCCCATGAGACAACCTGTCTGGTGGCAACGCTTCCCAAGATCGGCGCCATGGCGCTCCTCGTCCGGCTTGTCGCCATGGCCGGCCAGGATGCTCCGCAGCTGTGCCTTATCCTATCGATCATAGCGACGCTGTCCATGTTTGTGGGCAATCTTTCAGCACTCAACCAGCATGACATAAAGCGCATGCTTGCCTATTCCAGCATCGCCCATGCCGGGTACATGATGGTCGGTATCGTAAGCCTCAACCAGCTGGGCCTTTCTTCGGCGATTTATTACCTGTGCGGGTATCTTTTTATGAACATCGCCTGCTTCATGGTTCTCTATAATCTTTCGCCCGAGGGCGAAAACCTCACGTTTGAAAGCCTGCATGGCCTGTACCGCCGCTCGCCCCTGCTTGCCGCGGTGCTTGCCGTTGGCGCCATGGGCCTTTCAGGCATTCCGCCCACCATTGGCTTTACCGGCAAGTTCATGATATTTTCCGCGGCCCTCCAGAAAAGCTACTACTGGCTTGTGGGCCTGGCAGTACTTAATGTCTGCATTTCGGCATTCTATTACCTGCGCCTCGTGCGGGCCGCCTACAGCAGCGTCGAGGAATCAGACGGGCGGATCTGCCTGTCAGTGCCTTCCGCAGTGCTGGGTATGGTGATGATTGCCGCCATCATTCTGAGCGGTATTTTTCCGCAGGATTTTTTCCGGCTCACCCTGAAAGCCGTGCTGTCGGTGCTGTGAGTTTCCTGTTAAATGCGGGAGCGACTTGAGAGCATTATTTTTTTTGCAGCCGTTTGCGCAGGTGAGATTTTATTCCGTCAGCCCGTGCTATATTCTCCTAAGGACCTTCATAGTGGTACACTGTAGGGCGGGTGCCAACCCGCCAAGCATGTCGTTGTGTATCGCTTCAGTGCGGCGGGTTGGCACCCGCCCTACGAAATCTCAAGGACAGATAAAGTGGCATTTGAGTCTAAAGTTCCTTGTATGACCGACTCCGAAACACAGCGCCGGGGTCAGATGCTCGAAAGATAATCCAATAGTGTTGGAATGGCAATGGCTCGTACCGCACTGGCTGGCTTCATCAAAAGCCTGACTGCGCCTGTGTGGCAATAGTGTTTTCGAAGAATGCTCTGGTTTTCATATAAGGGATTTACCATCCATATCGGGGGGGGATGGCATGCCCAAGAGCTGAAGGATCGTCGGTGCGAGGTCCTGTATGTGGGGTTTTCTCTTCAAGTAGGAGATGTCTATCATATAGAAAAAAGCGTCGTCATGGGTGTGCATGCCCGTAAATTTTCCTTTGCCGAGCAACTCTTTTTTTGAAATGGCGCCTTTCAGGTCATAGCCCGGCGCGCCGTACAGAACAAGATCAGGGGCTTTATCCACAAGAGGCCCGGAGTAAAGTTCTTTCTTTGTAAACACTTTTGAAATAATGCCCTGCCCGGTTTCTTCATCCCGCAGACCGAGAAATCCTTCGGTAATGTTTTTTACGAGCAACTCATATTCCGTACCCGGATTTACTCTGCCATGGGGCGTGACGCCCTTGACATTTATATAGATGCGGCTGGGGTCCAGGGCGAATGCCGCGGTGTTTTCCATGTCGATATCTTCAAATGATCGGGGCGGGTCGCAGGTAAACTCCAAATATCCCTGCTGCTTCAGCCATGCATTAATAAAAACCTCTTTTTCAAGATGGGCGAACCCATGGTCGGAGAGCATGAGCAGTGCCGTGTCCGGGCCCATTTTTTCAGTCATTTCTCCAATCACGGCATCAATGGCGCGGTAGTAGTCAAGCACGGTTTGGTGCCAAGGGGAGGCGGTGTTTTCATAATCGTCCCAGAAATAATGCTGAAGCCGGTCGGTGCCGGTGAAGACGCCGATAAAGAGGTCCCAGGATATTTTGTCCATCAGATAGAGCAGTATTTCCCGACGTTTTTTCAGCGTGTAAAATAAATCTTTAAAAAATTCTTCTTTTCGCTCATCGGCGTTCTGATAATCAACATCTATCCGGTAATCCATTTTTCTCAGTGCGCTCACCAGGGTATGGGGATACACGGCCTTTTCAAGATCAAGGGCGACAAAGCCCGATATGATGACCCCGTTTGTATGCCGCGCGGGGTAGGTTTGAGGGATATTGACCGCGACGGTTGTTTTGCCGGCTTCGGTCAGTATGTCCCAGAGCGTGGGGGATTGTATCTGGTTCGCATTAGGGAAGTAGATGCCGTGGGATTCCCGCCGCCGCTCCATGAAGCCGTAGATGCCGTGCTTTGCAGGATTCACGCCTGTCATAAACGAGGTCCAGGCAACCGATGATACCGGTGGCATGGATGAATCCATTGCGCAGGCATGCCCCATCTCTAGAAGCTTTGCCATGGTGGGCATGACACCATGCGCCGCTAAATCAGTGATCATGCGGTAGGGTACGCCGTCAATTCCTATGACGGCAACACGCCGGCACGAGTATTTTTTATTATTGAATATATCAAGGATGCTCAACGGGAGGCTCCGAAATTTATATTACCGCAATCCGGTTTTCTTCCTGACTTCATCCATTACTTCACAGGCTATTTTTTTGCAACGCTCAGCTCCGATTTGAAGCGCCGATAGTACTTCCTCCGGTTTTTGTTCAAGCTCAGCGGCGCGCTGCTGAATCGGTCCGAGCTCTTTTATCATATTTTCATAGAGCATTTTTTTGCACTCGATGCAGCCTATCTCCGCGCCCTTGCACTGCCGGACTATCTGCGGCAGCAGTTCATCAGGGGAGAACGACTTATGAATGGTGAACAGATTGCAGAGATTGGGGTCGCCGGGGTCTTTTTTTCTTATGCGTTGCGGATCGGTTGCCGCGGTGCGTAATTTTTCCCAGATCATGTCTGGAGCTTCAAGAATGCCGATATAGTTGTTCAGGGATTTTGACATCTTTCCCTGTCCGTCCGTTCCCAGTATGCGCGGCGTGACCGACAGCTCCCACAGGGGCTCGGGGAAGGTTTCCCCGTACCGGTTATTGAATCTGCGGGCCGTGCGGCGCGTCAACTCTAAATGCTGTATCTGATCATCTCCCACCGGCACGACTTCGGCCTTATACAACAGGATGTCCGCTGCCATCAGAGTAGGGTAGGTGAGCAGGCCCGCGTTGATGTTCTCGCGGTGCTGCTCGGATTTGTCCTTGAACTGCGTCATGCGCTCAAGATCCCCCAGTGGGGTCAGGCAGTTGAATATCCAGGCGAGGTCGGTGTGACCGGGCACCTGCGACTGGGCAAACAGCGTGCACCGATCCGGCGTAAGCCCGCAGGCAATAAGCGTGCGCGCGGTATTGAGTATGCCCTGAAAATAGGCCTCAGGCTCATATTCAATGGTCATGGCATGCAGGTCTGCGATGAAAAATATGCAGTCATAGCGCTCGGTCAGTGCTACCCAGTTCTTGATGGCCCCCACATAATTGCCGATGTGGGCTATGCCGGTTGGTTGAATGCCGCTTAAGATTCTTTTTTTTTTCATGTCAGTTCAGTTCCCTTGCTATTTCTTGAGTAAGTGTTCAGGCCGGGGTGCAATATAATAGGGGCGCGGTGCCCGCGCCCGAAAAAGCTGTTAGTTCTGTGATTCTGTAATCCCCAATCTGTATTCGAATTAAATCCAAAATCAAAAATATGAAATGGCGGAAGTGCATGGGAATCGAACCCACCGGAGACGCTCGTCACGCCTCCCACCGGATTTGAAGTCCGGGGCAGCCACCAGTGCCACGTCCACTTCCACGATTTAAGCTACCTGTCTGCTCGCTTTCCCGATCATCATTGATTCAATGCTGAGATGATAATCTATGTCATGCCATTCAATGCCAGTGCCCCGGCAGATAAATCGGTAATTTTTTAATTGATCAATTGTTGCCTGCTGCAGTTCACGATACCATTTGAGAGGTGTAGATATGACTCGGCCATCCTTTAATTCAACATGGAGGTAATTTTGATCAACAAAAACTTTTTTACCCTGCAAAGTATTCATTCCATTTCTCCTGAAATTCGCCCTGATACTGGCGGCAAATAATGAGGGCCTTTTTTAGGGAAGCTGGTTTCATAAAGCTTTTAACCACAGTCATTGTTGAGAGATTTACTTTAGCGTACTCATCGCCTTTTTCAATATGTATATGCATGGGATCATGCTCATTGGCATAAAAGAAAAACTTGAAACCGTTTTTTATCAGTAATACGGGCATAATTTTTATGAGCAGGGTGGGTGCAACCCACCTCTAATGTTTGAAAAAATGGGATGGTTACTTCCATCCTGTAAAAACCAGAGATTTTTATAGCATTTTTGCACAACCCGGTCAAATTTCTTATCCTCGCGACAGCCTTCGCTGCTTTCAAGTCCGTATGAGCTTGACACTTCAGCCCTTGTTCTATACATTCAAGGAAACAGAAAGGACCGTGTTTACATGATTAGAAACAGTTTCAGCATACTACAGGGGGTCGGAGACAAGGTCGAGCGCAGGCTTTGGGCAAACGGCATACGCTCGTGGGACGATTTTCTGGCAACTGACGAAATAAGTTTTTTTGGTCTTGCACGCAAACGGCTGTACGACGAGTTCCTTCAAGAGGCTGCGCTGCATCTTGATCAGGAGGACGAGCAGTTTTTTGCAAAGGCCCTGCGCGGCAAAGAGCACTGGCGGCTGTTTCCTTCTTTTCGCAAGTACGCCGTTGCGCTGGATATCGAATCGAACGGGTTTATGCCGGCCCAGGGCGGCTATGCCACGATTGTCGGCTTGTATGACGGCACGGAATATAAAGTGCTTGTGAAAGACAGGGATCTCACCCGTGAAAATATCGAGCAGGAGCTCTCCCGGTATAAATACCTGATTACTTTTTTCGGCTCCGGCTATGATATCCCGTTTTTAAACCAGACCCTTGGCGTCAAGTTCAATATGCCGCATTTTGATCTGAGCTTTGCGGGCAAGCGTGCAGGGCTTCAGGGTGGTTTGAAAAAGCTTGAGGACCAGTTCGGCATACAGCGCGAGGACGCGGTTAAGGGATTAAACGGCTATGACGCCGTGAAGCTCTGGAAGGCTGCCAAACGGGGCGATGCCGGGGCTCTTGATCTGCTCATCACCTATAACCGTTGCGACACGGTGAATCTTTTTGTCCTTGCCGAGCAACTGTATGGCATGCTGCGCGACCGGTCAGGCATTGCCGCAGTCAGGAAAGCCGCCTGCGCGGGCTAAGCGAGTAGATTGAGCAGTTCCGAGGCAGCAGCCGAGGGAGAGGTGCGGCCCTGCGCTACATCCCGTGTGATGCGGGGCAGCAGCTTTTTTACTGCAGCATGGCCGCTGAATTTTTCCTTCAGCCCGTCTTCGATCAGCATCCACAGCCAGTCAAGCGACTGGTTGCGCCGCTTTTCCTCAAGCTCCCCGGTTTTTTCAAGCTTTGTGCGATGATCAAGTACCATCTGCCATACCTCAGCGATCCCCTTTGATTGAAGAGCCGAACAGGTCAGAACGGGTGGGGTCCACGTAGGGCTTGCTGGCCGCAGAAAATGCATGGCCGTTGCATAATCGTGCTGCGCATGCTGCGCTTTGGCGATATTGTCGCCATCGGCTTTATTGATTACGAGGCCGTCCACGAGTTCAAGAATTCCTTTTTTCATTCCCTGCAGCTCATCGCCCGCGCCGGCAAGCATCAGGACAAGAAAAAAATCAACCATGGAGGCAACGGCGGTTTCCGACTGACCGACCCCGACGGTTTCAATAAAAATGACATCAAAGGCAGCCGCCTCGCACACAAGGGCTGCCTCCCGCGTTTTCAGGGCGACGCCTCCGAGCGTGCCGCCCGATGGCGATGGCCGGATGAAGGCCTCCTGCCGCGCGGCAAGCTTTTCCATGCGGGTTTTGTCGGCAAGCACGCTGCCGCCGCTGCGCTTGCTGCTGGGGTCAACGGCAAGCACCGCCACGCGGTGCCCCTGTTCAATGAGCATCATTCCCAGGCTTTCGATAAAGGTGCTTTTGCCGGCGCCGGGCACTCCCGTGATGCCGAGTCTGATGGCGCTTCCCGTATGGGGCAGCAGCTGGTCAAGTATCTCCCGCGCCTGCTGCTTATGGGCGGGCAGTGAGCTTTCCACAAGGGTTATGGTCTTAGATATCAAACGCCTGTTGCCGGCAAGAACTGCCTGTGCATAGTGCGCTGCGTCGGTCGGCATGATTAATAGCTCCGAAAATACTTTGTCAGGGATTTTTTGGGTTCGCCCTTATGCTACTCTGTCTGGGTGTGGTCGCAGAATGCTTATACTAAATTTATTATCGCATGTCCAAGCCGTTCTACGGCAGGAGAATTCGGGATTTCTTAGCTGGAATAGATGGTGTACTTCTCGTGGTGAAAAGCGGGGTCAGCCTTGATATTGATTTTTTTTTGCATTTTCTTTTCAAGGTCCTCTATTGCCGAGCGCTCTTCATCATAGAGAAAGGCGGCAATATCGGGATGCACGGCAGCGGTGATTACAGTAGTGAGTGTGGAGCGGGCTTCTTTCCTGATGGTGCGCAGAATTTCGTATGCTATGGCTGGTGTCGCTTTTATGCGGCCTCTGCCCTCGCAGTACGGGCAGGGATCGCACAGATGGCCGCTTAAATTTTCACGCACCCGCTTGCGTGTCATCTGCACGAGCCCCAGCTCGGAGATATTTGCCACATTAGTTTTGGCGCGGTCTTTTTTCAGGGCCTCCTGCAGGGCGTTTAAAACAGCCTCGCGGTCCGCCTTGCGCTCCATGTCGATGAAATCGAGAATAATAATGCCGCCGAGATTGCGCAGGCGGATTTGATAGGCTATTTCCTTGACCGCCTCAAGGTTGGTTTTCAGTATCGTGTCGTTCTGATTGCCTTTGCCCACATACCTGCCCGTATTGACATCGATGGCCACCAGCGCCTCCGTGTCTTCAATAACGATATAGCCCCCGGATTTAAGCCAGATATTTCTCCCCAGAGCGCGGCTGATCTCAACCTCAAAGCCGTATTTGTCGAATATCGGCTTGTCCCCTTCGTAAAGCTCAACGGAATATTTCAGCTGCGGCATGAACGTTTCTATAAAGCGTATGATGCTTGAATAGGTTTCGGGGCAGTCGACCACGAGCTTGCGCACGTTTTTGCTGTAGAGGTCCCGTATCGCGCGCAGGGCGATGGAAAGGTCCTCATGCAGCATGGTCGCTATGGGCGCGGTCTGCATGCGGCTTTGGATATTGCCCCACAGCTTGATGAGAAAATCCATGTCAGAGGCAAGCTCCTCTTCGCTTGCGCCCTCGCTCGCAGTGCGGATAATAAAGCCGCAGTCCGCGGGCTTGATGAGCTGCACGATTTCCTTAAGGCGGTTGCGCTCCGGCTCATCGGTGATGCGCCGCGAGATGCTAATGTGGGAAATGGTGGGCAGATACACGAGATAGCGTCCGGGCAGGGAGATATGCGAAGAAATGCGTGCGCCCTTGGTGCCCAGGGGCTCCTTGATGACCTGCACCATGATTTCCCGTCCATCAGAGAGCAGTTCCTCTATGGGCGGTGACGGAGCATGATGCTCCGGCGCCGCGGACCCATCGCCTGTTTCTTCGTACTCATCTGCATCTTTGAAGGAAGGAAACATGGTTTCGAATTCACCGGCGTTTGTGTAGACATCGTCCACATACAGAAATGCCGAGCGGGCAAGACCGATTTCAACAAAAGCCGCTTGCATGCCCGGCAGCACACGCTGCACGCGGCCCTTATAGATGTTTCCGGCTATGCCTTTGTCCGACTCGCGCTCAATATGCAGCTCCGCCAGCACACCGTTTTCAAGCAGCGCCACGCGGGTTTCTGACGCCGTTACATTGACGATAAGTTCTGATGTCATGACGGTATGCTCACAATTCGCAAAAGCTTTCTTTCCCTCTGGCCAAGCCCGAACAGCTCCCCGGCAATATCGGTGATTTTGGGAACGCTGCGGCCACCTGAATTGATTTTTAGCATAATTGTGCCGTCTTCTTCAAGGCGAAGTTCGGTAAGAAGCATCTTCAGATCAACTTCATTCTGGATGCCTTTCTTTTCGACTTGGAAAGTGAAGGATTCCCGATTGCCAAATTCATCAATGCAGCGAGCGGCACCAGCCTGGTCAGGCATCTTGTGAACGTGCTGCGGGAATATGATTTTGTATGCTTTCAGTGTATCAGGAGAGCCCCCGGTTTTTAAAATATTTTCCTCTACCGTTATAATGGCAATACCGGCCGGCAGCTGAGGTGCGAGCTTTTGCAGAATTTCCGCTGCCGGAATATGCTCGTTCAGCTCAATATCGCAGCGAGCTTCCCCACACTCTATGCCGACGGACAGGGCCTCATGAAAGGTCACGCGGGGCAGTGGGTGAAAGCCCTGCGAGTACCGTAGCGGCAGCCCGGCCCGTCGCAGGCTGCGGCTAAAGCTTGAGCTGAATTCAAGATGGCTGATGAAACGCGCAGGACCTTTTTTTGTGTAAATAAGGCGATAGCGGAAAACAGTATCCGGTTGCGGTACGCGGGTCGAGCTTGCCGGCAGCTCCGATGCCCCCGGGAGAGTTGCCTGCGGTTGTGCTCCGGTTGCCTGGCAAACGCCGCAGCCAGTGCATGTCCCGCGGCGGCAGTCATCAGTTGTAACACCTGTGCTGGATTTATCGCGCTCACTCAGCAGAAATTCTCTGCTGAGGCCAAAGCTGATGTGATCCCAAGGGAGTATCTCCGTGGTGTTTTTTTCTTTCAGGTAGAAGGCGGTATTAATGCCGGCATTTTTAAATGCCTGCTCCCAGATTTCAGGTTTAAAATGTTCGCTCCAGGCATCATAGCCTGCGCCCAGTTTTTGCGCCTCCACCAGCACCTCGGAAAGCCGGCGGTCGCCCCGGGAAAACACCGCTTCAAGCAGGGAGAGGCGGTGATCATGGTATTTCACCTGAACGGTACGGCTGCGCAGGCTTTCCTTTATGTACTGCTGTTTTTTTATAATACTGTCGCGGTGTTCACAGCCCTCCCATTGAAACGGGGTCTGCGGCTTTGGCACAAAGGTCGCAATGCTGACATTGAGGTTTTTGCGCCGGTCAAGCCGCGCTATTTCGCGGCACAGCTTCACTATGCCCTCGATATCCTCCGTGGTCTCGGTCGGCAGCCCGATCATAAAATAAAGCTTTATGAGATTCCAACCTGCTGAAAAAATGCGTGTTGCTGTGGCAAGTATCTCCTCATCGGTAAAGCCCTTGTTGATCACGTTGCGCAGGCGCTGCGTGCCTGCCTCCGGGGCTATGGTGAAACCGGTTTTCCGTATCTGCTTTATTTCGTGGATCAGTTCCTGCGTGAGCGACTCAACCCGCAACGAGGGCAGGGACAGGGCTATTTTCTGGCTGCTGTGCTCCCGGATCAAGGCGCTCAAAAGGGGCTGAACCCTGCTGTAATCACCCGAGCTGAGGGACAAAAGCCCCAGCTCTTCATAGCCCGTACCGGCAAGGGTGTCGCGGCTCAGCTCGCAGAGCCTGTCGATATTTTTTTCCCGAACCGGCCGGTAGATCATCCCTGCCATGCAGAACCGGCAACCGCGCGAGCAGCCGCGGGCAATCTCGATGCCCGCACGGTCATGAATGATCTGCATATAGGGCACAACGGGCCGGATGCTCCAGGGCGCATCGGTAAGGTTTTTAATTACGCGCTTCTCAACTTGAGCATAGCCTTTTTTTAGCGGCTCTATTCCCGCTATGGTTCCATTATCAGAATAGGTTACGGAAAAAAATGATGGCACATAGACCCCGGGAATGTCAGCAAGAATGTTGAGAAGGCTTGCTTTGTCCTGGCCTGAATTTTTCCACGTCATAACTGCGCTGCAGACTTCCTGCAGAACCTCTTCACCTTCGCCAATGATAAAGGCATCAAAAAAATCAGCCACGGGCTCGGGGTTGCAGGTGCTCGGGCCGCCGGCAATGACGAGGGGCCAGGAGCTGTCGCGCTCCGCTGCTTTCAGCGGTATCCCGGCAAGGGCGAGCATGCGCAGCACCGTGGCATAGCACAACTCGTATTCAAGCGAGAAGCCCACAATATCGCAGCTGCTAAGCGGGATGCCCGATTCAAGGGTTGCAAGCGGGAGCCCGGCAGCCTTCATTTCTGCTTCCATGTCCGGCCAGGGCGCAAAAGCGCGCTCGCAGGCAACTTGCGGCATGCTGTTAAGCACGTTATAGAGTATCTGCAGCCCCAGATGCGACATGCCGATTTCATAGGTGTCGGGGAAAGCAAAGGCGAAGGTAAGATCCACTGTTGCGGGATCTTTTTTGATGGCATTTATTTCATTGCCCAGATACCGGCTCGCCTTGGCGACCAAGGGAAGCAGGTCTTCAATATCCTGTTTCATAGACAGATCAGCTCCGATTTAAAGAGGGGATTATAGCCTAAGAGGTGCTGCAAAGGCCATTGTTTTATGAGAAATGCCGCGCAATTCCGCCAAGGGCCGCGGCAAGCTGCCAGACTGCAAACAGCGCCAGAGCTGCTGCGCAAAAATACAGAAGCCCGCGGTTGAATTTTTGCTCAAGGCGCGCAGCCTTTGCAAACAGAAGTATGAGGCAGGCGCAGCCGCTGATCAGGGCGCCGTACAGGCCCCCGAGAAAGGCAAGGCAATAGAGGTGGCCCATGTGCCAGCACTCCAGCAGCACGGGTCCGCCCACAAGGCTCCAGAAAATATAGGGGTTGGGATTTAAAATATTTATGGCGGCCGCCTGCAGTATGCTGCTCACCGGGGATTGCTGCAGTGCAGCGGATTCAGTTATGCTTTGCCGGGCAGCCTTTAAGGCGTTATTGGCCAGATACAGCAGAAACAGGCCTCCGGCAAGGCGCAGGCAGTCCAGAAGCACGGCGGGCATGGCTGAGAGCGCCAGCACCATGAGCGCAATAATGGGCCCGTCGCTCAGAAGGGGAGAAAAAGCCGCCGGCAGTGTGCGTCGCCAGCCCTTTTGCGCGCTCTGGCTCAGAAGAAAAGCCTGAAAGGGCCCGGGGGTTGCCGCTGCGGACAAGCCCAGGGTGAGTCCCTGCAGGAGATAGACGAGCATGTTTCTTTAATCCTTTACGATAGAATTCAGTACGCTGCGGTGGACAGGTGTCATGATTCGGAATCCAGAATAAAAAAACTTTTTAAATTGAAATTAAACTAAGATTTTTATTTTCTGACTTCTGACTCCTCTTGAAGAGCTTGCGCTCATCGGTTCAAACTGCTACAAAGTAATTAACCGTTTGTTGTAAAAATCGCAAACTTTATTGGTGAAAAAACGTGGTTGATGTCAATACGCCTCTTTCGGAACGCATGCGGCCGGCAAGCATCGAGGACTATGTTGGCCAGGAGCATCTGCTCGGCAAAGACAAGCTGCTACGGCTCATGATGGCAGGCGACGAGCTGTACTCCATAATACTCTGGGGCCCGCCCGGCACAGGAAAAACAACACTTGCCCATATTATTGCCAATGCCTCAAACTCTATTTTTGTGCCCTTAAGCGCTGTTTCGTCAAACATAAAAGATGTGCGGGAGATTATCTCGCAGGCTATCACGCAGAAAAAAGAGCATGGCCGCCGCACGATTCTGTTTGTCGATGAAATTCACCGCTTCAACAAGGCGCAACAGGATGCCTTTCTGCCCCATGTTGAACGGGGGGACATTGTTTTCATGGGCGCGACAACCGAAAACCCCTCCTTTGAAGTTATTTCACCGCTTCTATCGCGCACCAAAGTACTGGTTCTGAAGCCTCTGACTGATACGAACTTGAAGCGGATCCTGCAGCGGGCCCTTGCCGATGACGAGCAGGGCCTGGGCCGTCTTCGCGTCCGGGCAACTGATGAGGTGGTTGAGTATATTATCGCTTACTCGCAGGGCGATGCCCGCGTGGCGCTCAATACGCTTGAAATTGCCGCAGGCATAACACCTCCTGATGCAACGGGTGAGCGGGAGCTAACAGCCGAAATCATCGAGGAAGCCCTCCAGAAAAAAATGCTCATCTATGATAAGGCCGGAGAAGAGCACTATAATATCATATCTGCCCTGCATAAAAGCATGCGCAACAGCGATGCCGACGCCTCTCTCTACTGGCTTGCGCGCATGCTTGAGTCAGGAGAGGACCCGCTGTATATTGCCCGGCGCCTTGTGCGGTTCGCGAGCGAGGATATCGGCAATGCCGACCCCAAGGCCCTGCAGATAGCTCTTGAGGCAAAAGAGGCATTCCATTTTATCGGACTGCCCGAAGGCAAGCTTGCCCTTGCACAGGCAACCATGTATCTTGCCACCGCACCCAAAAGCAATGCTCTATATACTGCCTACAGCCGGGCTGCGCAGGCCGTAGAGCAGCACGGCGCTCTGCCCGTGCCCCTGCATATCCGCAATGCCCCGACAAAGCTTATGAAGAATCTGGAATACGGCAAGGGGTACAAGTATGCCCATAATTTCGAAGATGCCATAGTGGACATGGAGTGCCTTCCCGAAGAGCTGCGGGGCAGAACATTTTATCACCCCTCAGATCGCGGGTATGAAAAGATCATCAAAGAGCGGATGGAGTATGTGAAGCGGAAGAAGAAGCAGGAGAAGTAGGCTGAAATGAAAATGATTCCTGTATTGAGGACGTGAGAAATAACAACATGGATATTCGGATTTGAACTGCAAATTTTCAAGAAAAGATTTTGACTTTATCTGACAAAGACAATTTCGCCAGCGGCATTATGCAATAAAATTTAGAGCATGCTAGTTTCTAAATTCGCGACATGTAAACGGGCTTTTGTGATTTATCAGTTTCAGATTTAATTTTTTTCCACCACAGGCGCAAGTACTTCAAGCACTCTGCGTGTAGCGGCCTGCAGTGCCGGGCTTCGCTCTAGTGCCGCAGCAATGTTTTCGGCATTATTGTAATAGATTTGTATGATTC
>Ga0073936_10004106_pt1 | contig 20393 bp, 9 predicted proteins | sample AliMusrvi5mmetaG_FD_87041 | JGI IMG/M metagenome (GOLD analysis project Ga0073936, IMG submission 87041) | Freshwater lake bacterial and archeal communities from Alinen Mustajarvi, Finland, to study Microbial Dark Matter (Phase II) - Alinen... | ecosystem: Environmental > Aquatic > Freshwater >... | reverse complement strand
GTCCCCGGTGAGCGCGATGGTTTTGTTAGCCCCGTAGCCGGAGATCAGCAAATCGCTGGTGAGCTTGAGCAGGCCGCTGCCGGATTGGTCGATCGTCACGGCGGATGCTTTTCCCGCCAGATTGATCACGCGGTCGGTGCTCTCGCCGGCGCCGGTATAGATCAGGGCGCAATCACCATCCTTCCCCTCATCGCCGACGACGATCTCGCCGGCCTCGATGTCCATCGGCGTTCCCAGGCTGCTGCTGGCCTTGCCGTTGCCTTTGGTGAAGCTGTTAAAAGAAGCAACACCCAACGTACCGCTCTCAAGAATCGTCTGGCCGGTGTAGGTGTTGTTGCCTGAAAGCCGCATCGCGCCGGCCCCGCATTTCCTGATTAGGAATGCGCCACCGCCAGGACCTTTGGAATCCGTAATGATGGCGGAAACCAAAACCGGATCCTTGGCATTGGAGGTGTCCAGGCAAAGTACCGAACCGCCCATCAGGCCGTTGTCATGGACCGCCTTGGTTAGATTTCCAAGAAGTGTGCCAACCTGCTCGCCGGTGAACTCGCCCGGGCCGCCGACATTGAGACGCAACGTCGCCGCCTTGTGCACAGTGATGTTCGCTGGCGTCCATTTCGCTGCATCACCATTGTAAAGACCCGCCGCCTTTCTAACAATAAGCGTGCCCGGAAACACCGTGGTTGGACCGGTATAGGTGTTCGTTCCGTGAAGGGTGACGGTGCCACCGGGCACCATATTGAGATAGGTGCCGTTGGTGCCAAGCATGGTGAAGCCGCCGGTTCCGCTCATGCCGCCGGAAATATCGCAATCACTGATGAAGTTGGCGATTCCGTTCAGCGTCACGGGACCGCTCACCGCGCAATGAAAGAGCGTGCCATGGTTGATCACCAGTGGGTTGGCAAGGGCGCTCTCGGAGGTCAATGTGCCGAAACTGTCCAGCGTTACCGTCCCGGTTCCCAGTCCATCCGGCTTCCTCACGATGATTTTGCCACCGTTGATGAGGGTTCCACCGCTGTAGGTATTGCTATTGTTGAGTTGCAGGATGCCGAAGTGTACGTCATGGAAATTGATCCCGGCGACGTTGGAATCACCGGAACTGTTAAGAATGAGGGCGCGCTGACCGGAGATCACCTCATTGAAACTGATGAAGCAATTGGGGTCCTTGTCGGGAGACGTATTCACCTGAAGATCATCCTGGAGGTTGACGGGCACGTTGATGTCAACCCTTGAGCACCTGCCCGCGCGGATCCCCGGCGGGATGCTGTTAGAAACTGATTTTGTGAACGACATGCCGTTGCCTCCCAGGACCATGCCCCCGCAATGATCGCCAAGGACGAGCTGGTTTAGCACAAATCCCGCTTGCAGATCATTCTTGACGGTGCAGGAGCCGGTTTGGTTGAAGTTGAGGATATAATCCGGCTGGCCGGCAGCAGCCGGCGCAGAACCACCGGGTGGATTGCTCGACCACTTTGAGGCATCACTCCAGTTGGCGTTCTCGGCCTTGCTCCAGGTGAATGCGTTCGGCTTGTCGCTCTTGACCACTGCCACGGTAACCGTCTGGGCCGAGCCGTCCTGGGCGGTGATGGTGTAGGTCTGCGGCTTGGAGTAATCCCGGGCGGTGCCGGACGCGGGAACCGCCGTGGCAAAAGGCGGCAGCGTGAAGGTGGGAGCCAATGCCGCCACGTCACTGCGGCTCGGCACACAGACGCCAATGCGGTTCCTGGAAATGGCAGTGGATAGGGCTCCCGGCAGCGCGAAGCCCAGCATATCCTTGGCCGCACTGATGGCAGTCCTGGCCACGGTCACAGTATAGGTTTTCCTGGAACCGTCCCGACTGGTGACGGTATAAACCTGCGGTTTGGAGAAATCGCCTTTGGTGCCCGAGGCTGGCGTGACGCTGGCACCGTCCGACACCTTGATGTTAGGCATGAGCGAGCTCACATCCGTGGCATAGGGCACGGTCACGCTGATGTTGGTTTTGGAAATGGTCGCCGCGGGCAGATTGGGGAAGCTGAACTCCTGAATGTCCTTGGCGGGCGGCGGCACATAGGGCTGGTCTTCGGTGGCCAACGCGATGGGCTCCGGCTCTTTGAACTCACCCGACTTTTGCGGCAGCTTGGCGGCTTTTGCCGGATCAATATACGCGGTCAGGTCGCGCATGGCGATGGCCTGGTAATGATTGTCCTTCAAATACTGCATCATCACCTTGAAGGTCTCGGGCTTGACTGAAACCCCCGGGTGTTCCCCGTCCGGCACGCCATGGTATGTGAGCACGACGATTTTTCCGTTGACTGCCCGGCGCACGATTTTGCTGAAAGCTTCCATCGTGATCCCGTCATTCATCGTGTATGACGGCACATCAAAAGGATTGTCCAGCGTCGGCCGGTAAGGGCACTCATGGCCGCCGCGGCCGAAGGTGTAGCCGTTCCTGGCAAGATCCTGACAGATATTCCAGTTCACACTATAGAGTGGCCAACAGACGGTGGTCATCTTGGGTCCGTGATTGGCAGACAGCTCGTTGTCCATGGCCACAAACCCCTCCAAACTTCCGCCATGGCCCACCGTGTGGTTGCCAATCTCGAAGCCCTCGTCGTTCAGCGCCCTCATCTGCCGCCATGTCAGATACCAATCCTTGCGCGTTTTGAACGAATCGAAGTCGCAGACATAGAACGAGCCGCCAAATCCCAAGGGTTTGAGGATCGGGGCCGCCACGGTATAGCCGCTGGCACAGGCGTCGTCGAAGGTGAGCACCACCAGTTTGTCGGGGATGGGCTTGCGCAGGATCCCGTTAGGGTCGGGGGCGGCGTCAGGCTGGCCGCTGGCGATGGCAGGCAGCGCGAGGGCGGCGAGGAGAAATCTTCTAACTGTGTGTGTTTGCATGATAGGTTGGTTCTTGCCGGGATGGTTGTCCATTGGCTTGTGGTCGGTGCGTGGATGCCTGAGAATTCCGCTGACAGGCAGCAATTCATGCCCATACGGCGGCAGGTCGCGGAATCTTACGCCTCAAAGCATCGGGTTTGGGTGGAAAATCCTCTATCCGCAATCCTCAATCTCTTGGGTTTCAGCGTTTCAACATCATCAGTTGTTTGTCAACTTGGGTCTTCATGGCAGGGTTACCTTGAGACGTGCGAAGAGTTTGGCACCGGTGGCGAGGGATTGCGGTATGGAAACCACGACCTTGTCGATGCCGGTGCCGTAGAAGTCGGTGGAGACATTGATGGTGACGCCGAGGGTGCCGTTCTGGGCCGTGGCCCAGCCCGTTAGGTTGGACCCATATTCGGTGGTGATGGAGATGCCGGGCTGAGTGAGAGAGAGCGCGGTGCGGCGGTAAGTGAAAAGCAGGTTGCCTGCGCTTTCCGTCACCTGCGGCAGCAAGCTAACGGAATTGGAATCCGGATTGGCGGGATTCGGTTCGCCGCCGAGTACGAACTCGAGGGCGTTGGCGAGGCCGTCGTGATCCGGGTCGGCAGTGGCCGCCGCGGCATCGCCGGACAAGCCATGCGTGGTAGTGGCCCAGGTGTCGAACGGCCCTGCGGAAGATGTTAGGTCGAGCGTGATCGTGCCGAGGCTGGTGTTATAGTTGACGGTTGGCGTATAGGCGGTATTGCCGGTGACGGTAACGCTATGGAAGGTGCCACTGATCCCCGCCGTGTTGGCTGTGCGCACGATGGTTGCTGCGCTGACGTTGCCGCTGAGGCCGGTGGTGTCGATGACGAGGTCGAGATTGTCGCACGCGAAGCCCGGCGTGGCATTGGTCAGGGAGACTTGGTCCAGCGTGTTCGCCGAGGCAACGACGCGCAACGTGGAGAAGGCGGCGAAAGCGGGGGCCGTGGCGTTGGACAGGGAGAGCGTGCTGCCGCTGGCACCCAGTATGAGCGTGCCGCCGGCAGCCACGGTTACGGTGCCGCTGATCGTGCCGCGGCCGCCCAAGGTGCCTGCGCCGGCAACGGTGATGGCACTGGTGCCGGTGCCCGAACCGCTGGTGTTGTTGACTAGCAGGGTGCCGCCACTCACCGCCGTGGTTAGACCGTAGGTGTTGGCATTGGTGAGAATCCAGGTGCCGGTTCCGCTTTTCAGAAGCGACGTGCCATTACTGGCTGAAATCAACCCGCTGGCGGTATTGGCACCGGTGGACGATCCCGACAATTCGAGCGTGCGGGCACCCTGCCCGGCCTGGATGGCCCCGCTCAGGGTCAGCCCACCGCCGTCGCTGACAACCTTGGTGCCGCCGGCACCCGTGTACATGTTCATGCCGCTGGTGACGGTGTTGGTGCCGGCCACGTTGCGGAGAATGTAGCCGCTGGTGTTGCCAAAGTTCTTGGTGAGGTTGATGCTGCCGCCCGAGCCGTCGAGTTCAAGGACGGTTCTCGGGTTGCCGTTCCAAGAAAGGCTGGCGCTGCCAAACACGTCAGCCCGGGTGATCCGCACCACGCCGGGGCTCGTACTAGTTCCCGTGCCATTCATCGTGAAAGTACCGGTGAAGGTATTCGCCTTGGATAGCACCAGCGTGCCCGGACCGTTGAAGGTGACGTTGCTGCCCGACATGATTGCGTCGAATTGGGCCGTCGTACTGGTGGCCACGGTGACGGTTTTGGAAGCGCCAAGACTGCCGGCGGCACTGAAGGTCAGGGTTCCGAAGTTGGTTCCGTCACCGAAGAAGGCATTTCCAGTCAAGGCCACGGGGTTGAGAATCGTGCGGGCGGTGGCGCTGTCCGAAGAAACCTTGCCGCCGTTGAAGGTCAGCGTGCCCGTGCCGATCACGCTGGACGTGATGGCGCCCACATCACCCGTGTTGTCCGCTCCGATCTGCAGGGTGCCCGCCGTGAGGGTCGTGCCGCCGCCAAAGGTATTCGCACCGGCAAGGATCAAGGTGCCGGCCCCTGCCTTGATCAGGCCCGCACTGCCGGCGATGGGCGATTGGATCGAGGCGCTGATGCCAGTGCCGAGGGTGATCGTCGGCGTGGTTCCGTTCAGCGTGAGGGCATTGTCTTGAATCAGATAGCTGGTGGTGTTGAACGTGATACTCTGGGCGGTAGCGCCGGTGGCCGCAATGCTTACCGTACCCGCAGTGCCCTCAAGGATGGCGTCGTTGCCGCTCGTCCACACATCCGTGTAAGCTCCTCCCGATCCGGACGCCCACGCCGGTGTGGTTCCATCATCCCAGACAAATGAACCCGCGGCATACTGTGTCGCCGCCCGCGCCGAGTGCGGGGCGAGCAGGCTGGAGATGGCGGTGGCGAAAACGCACCCGGCAAGAGATCCGGAGCGGACGAGACGGGAGGATGCGGCTGGTTTCATGGGATGTGGGTGCCTGGTTGGCTTGTTTGGTCTTGGTGGATATATATTTGCTAGGGTCCGACGACCAATATGCCGGATCCCTTGAGGGCCTTGGGAAAGCCCGTCGCGCCATGAGTGCCGGCAGCTTGCACTTGGCCGTCGATACGGAGCTTGCGGACTTTCATTTGCCCCTTGAAATTCAACTCAAGCGTCGCGCCCTCGGCGATATCGATTTCGGCACTGTCTCCAAAACTGTGCGCGCTTGCAATCGACAGTGTGCCTTGCTTCACCAGGGTCGGACCCGTGTACGTGTTGGTGCCGGAAAGCTCCCAGATGCCCTTTCCGGATTTGGTGACGGCGGTGCTCGCCTTGCCTGCACGGTCGTATGGATTGACGATGTTGCCGGCGATCTCGCCGGTGCCTGCGGTGTCACCCGCGAGCACGATGGTTTTGTTAGCGCCATAACCGGAGATGAGCAAGTCGCTGGTGAGCTTGAGCAAGCCGCTGCCGGATTGATTGAATGTCACGGTCGATTCCTTCCCTGCCAGATTGATCACGCGGTCGGTGGTTTCACCTTTGCCGGTATAGACCAAGGCGCAGTCACCATCTTGCGCTTCTTTGCCAATGACAATCTCCCCCGCCTCGATGTCTTGCGGGGCGCCCAGGCTGCTGGTGGGCTTTCCCTTAACGACCCTGTTGAACGAGGCCACGCTGAGTGTGCCGCCTTCGAGGATCGTTTGGCCGGTGTAGGTATTGGCACCGGTAAGTTGCAGGGTGCCCGCCTGGCATTTCCTGAGGACGAACGCGCCGCCACCCGGGCCCTGCGAGTCGGCAATGTCGGTCGGTATGGTGACCGGACCGGGAGCGTTGGCGGTGTCCAGGCAAATGGCCGCGCGGTGCATCAAGCCGTCGTCATGGACCGTTGTTGTTAGATTCCTGAGCAGCGTGCCGGCCTGGGTGCCGGTGAACTCGCCCGGGCCGCCGGCACTGATGACCAGCGTGGCGGCTGGGTGAATGCGGATTTTTGCGGCGGTCCAGCTCGCCGGATCCGCATGATAGAGCGCCACTGCTTTCTTAACATAAAGCGTGCCCTGTTGGACGATGGTCGGGCCGCTGTATGTGTTGTCGCCCCAGAGATAGATGCCGCCGTCGTTGGAGCGTCCGAACGCGCCCCAGGTGCCAATCTGGGTGAAGCCGCCGGGACCGCTCATTGCCCCGCTCACCTTGTTGAAATTGACAGCATGCCCTGCGATCCGCGTGTTTCCTTTGAGAGCGATGGCGGCGTTCCAATTGATTCCACCTGCGTCGATCGTGCCGCCGTTCAGGATCAGGGGCGTGGTGGCGTTGTCCGGACCAGGCACGAGACCGGCTCCGTCATTGAGGGTTAGCGGTCCGCTTCCCAGCGCGCTATTGGCCGCAAGGCGGAGCGTCCCACCGTTGACGATGGTCCCGCCGCTATAGGTGTTGGCCGGATTGTTGAGCGTCAGGTTGCTATAGTGCTGGTTGGGGCCGCCATTGAGGTCGCCGCTGGCGTTGAGGTTGCCGCCGGTGCAAACCAGGCCGCCGCTGCCGGAGATCAGGCCGTCGATAACCAAGCGGCCGGCGGGAACCAGATTCATGGCGACATCAGACGTAAGATTGATGGGCGCGGTAATGATGTCGGAAGTGAAGATCGCGTTCTCATTGATGCTTGGCAGGGTGCCGGTGTCCTTGTTGGTGGTAAACGCCATGGGTTTGCCGGCCACTGTCAAACCATGACCTTGAACCACGTTCAGGTTGAGTTGATTGAGCAGGAAGCCTTCTTTCAGGTCGTTGGTGACCGCGTATGTGCCGGCCACGTTGAAATTGAGGATGTAGTCCGGCTGACCGGTGGCCTTCGGTGGGGTGCCGGCACCTGCGTTGCTAGACCAATTGCCGCCATCGCTCCATTTCCCCGCTTGCGCCTTGTTCCATGCGAAGGATGAATCCTTTCCGCTCTTGACCACAGTGACAGTATAAGTCCTAGTGGATCCATTCTGGGCGGTGATGGCGTAGGTTTGGGGTTTGGTGAAGTCGCGGGCCGTGCCGGACACCGGAATCGCTGCGGCAGAAGGCGACAGCGTGAAGGTGGGCGCAAGCGCTTTCAGGTCGGCGGTGGGCGGCACATACGCGTCAATCCGGGTTCCGGAAATACCGCATGAGATCGCACCCGGCAGCACGAAAGTCAGCATGTCCTTGGCAGTGCTGACCGCGGTGTTGCCCGCGGGTGCCGGCCGGATGTCCATGGCGGGCGGGGCGACATAGGGCTGATCGTCCTTGACGGACAGGAAGGGCGGCGCATCTTTGACTTCATTGGCCGTGGGTGGCAGTTTCGCGGCCTTGGCCGGATCGATGTAACTGGCCATGTCGCGCATGGCAATGACCTGGTAATGGTTATCCTTCAAATACTGCATCATTGTCTTGAAGGTTGCCGGTGCCAAGCTGACACCCGTATGTTCCAGGTCCGGCACGCCATGGAAGCAATACACGACCACCCGGCCCTGGCAGGCCATTTGGGCCTGTTTGATGAACGCCTCGACCGGCGGGCCATCCCGAATCGTGAAGGAAGGCACGTCAAACGGATTGTCCACCGTCGGCCGATAGGGGCGCTCATGGCCGCCGCGGCCAAAGGTATAGCCATTGGCGGTCAGCTCCGGACATATATTCCATGCCACCCCATAGAGCGGCCAGCAGACGGTTGTCATCTTGGGACCGTTGTTGGCAAACAACTCATCCTCCATGGCCAGAATGTTGCTCAATCCTCCCGCATGGCCCACGGTGTGGTTGCCGATTTCAAAGCCCTCGGCGTTCAGCGCGCTCATCTGCCGCCAGGTCATATACCAGTCCTTGCGCGTTTTGAACGAATCGAAGTCACAGACATAGAACGTTCCGCCGAATCCAAATTGCTTCAGGATCGGGGCCGCCACCGTGTAGCCGCTGGCACAGGCATCATCGAAGGTGAGCACGATCAGCTTGTCCGGGATGGCCTTGCGCAGGACACCGTTAGGGTCGGGATCGACCGCTGGCTGCGCCCAGGCAATGGATGGCAGCGCGAAGGCGACGAGGAGAATTGTTCTAATCGTGTGTGTCTTCATAAGGTGAATGATTGGATGTCAGGTGATTGTTACGGTGCGGTCTTCAATGTGCCCTTCCCCTTTAGGTATTTCGGAGAATTCTCCGCGCCATAGGTTCCTTCAGGTTGTAACTTCCCGTCAAGATACAGCTTGCCGATGCGCATTTCACCCTTGAAGCCCAATTCCAGCATTGCGCCTTCGGTAATATGGACATCGGTCTTGTCGCCAATGCCTGTCACACCGGCAATCGACAGCGTACCCTGTTTCACGGTTGTCGGACCTGTGTAAGTATTGGTGCCGGAGAGCGTCCACGCGCCCGTGCCGGATTTTGTGACTGCGGTTGTCGCCTTGCCTGCGCGGTCATGGGGATTGAACAGGTTTCCGGCAATCTCACCGGTGCCGGCGGTATCACCCTTGAGCACGATCGTCTTGTCGGCACCGTAGCCAGACATCACAAATGTGCTGGTGAGCTTGAGCAGACCCGTGCCTGATTGATCAAAGGTCACAGTTGACTTCTTTCCCGCAAGATTCATCACCCGGTCGGAGGTTTCGCCCGCTCCCGTATAAATCAGCGCGCCCTCACCTTCCTTGCCTTCCTCGCCAATGACAATCTCGCCGGCATCAACGTCCATCGGCGTGCCCAGGCTGCTACTGGCCGTATTCTTGCCTTTGGTGAAGCTGTTGAGTGACGAAACACTAAGCGCGCCACTCTCTAGAACAGTCTGGCCTGTATAAGTGTTCTTGCCTGACAACTGCAATGTTCCTTCACCGCATTTCTTGAGGAGGAACGCGCCGCCGCCAGGACCCTTCGAATCCGTGATGTTGGCCGATACCGCGACGGGATCCTTGGCAGTGGTGGTATCCAGACACAAAACCGAACCGGCCATCAGGCCGTTGTTGTTGACTCCCGTGGCCAGTTTCCCAATCAATGTGCCGACCTGCGCACCGGTGAACTCGTCCGGACCGCCGGCGCTGAGCACCAGCGTGGCCCCGGGGTGGACGCTGATTTTCGCAGGGGTCCATTGCGCTGTGTCCGTATTGTAAAGTGCCGCGGCTTTCTTGAGGAACAGCTTGGCCATACGAACCGTGGTGGGACCGGTGTAGGTATTGACGCCCCAGAGGTACACCGTGCCAAAGTTATTCCTCCCGAAGTTGCCCTGAATACCAAGCTCCGTAAGGCCGCCCGGCCCGCTGATGCCGCCGCTTATGTTATTCAAATTCAAATTGTACCCGGCGATTTCAGTGTTGCCGTTCAAGGTGATGGGAGCATTCCAGGTGAAGTTGCCCTCGATCATGCCTCCGTTCAAAATCAGGGGATTGGTGCATATCCCGCCGCATGGTGCCAGGGTGGCGCCATCATTCAGAGTTACCGGCCCGGTTCCCAGCGTCCCCGGTTTGCCATTCGACCAGCCATCCATGGCAAGCGTGCCGCTGTTGACAATGGTTCCGCCGCTGTAGGTGTTGGACGAGTTGATGATGTGCAAAGGGCCATAGCCATTGACAATCAGGCCGCCGGTTCCTGAAATTAGGCCTGCGATGATCAAGCGGCCGGCCGGAGATGAGTAATTGCTCAAGAAGGAGTTGACCGTGACATCAGTCGCGAGATTGATGGGTACCGAAATCCTGTCTTCGGTGAATATGGAATTCTGATTGATACTCGGCTGCGTACCGGTGAACTTGATGCCTTTGCCGGTCAACTTCAGGGCGTTTCCCTGTCCCACGCACAGATTGAGCTGGTTGATCACGAATCCTTCATCCAGGTCTTGGGTGACATCATACTTTCCGGCCTGGTTGAAATTGAGGACATAATCCGCTTGCCCCGCCGCAACCGGAGCGGACCCGTTGGATAGATTGTTCGACCACTTGGAGCCATCGCTCCAGTTGCCGGATTCACCCTTGCTCCATGTGAATACATTGGGCTTGTCGCTCTTGATCGCCTTCACACTCGCAACATCAGGAGCCAACATGCCTTTTGGCTTGTCTGCCGCAGGCTTCTTGTCCGCTTCGGGATCTCGCTTAACGGCCTTGACGACCACACCACAGGGCTTGTCGTCCTTGTTGGTCACGTATGGCTCCTCTGCTTTGACCTCATTGGCCGTGTGCGGCAGTTTCGCGGCCTTTGCCGGATCGATGTATTCGGCGAGGTCGCGCATGGCGATGCACTTGTAGTTGTTGTCCTTCAAGTACTGCATCATCACCTTGAATGTCTCAGGCTCCAGCCCCACTGACGAATGCTCCATGTCCGGCACGCCATGGAAACAATAGACGACCACCCGGCCCTGGCAGGCCTGCTGCGCCTGTTTGACAAAGGTCTCGATGGGGACACGATCATGAATCGTAAACGACGGCACATCAAAAGGGTTATCCACCGTCGGCCTGTATGGACGCTCATGGCCGCCCCGGCCGAAGGTATATCCGCGTTTTGCGAGTTCCGGGCAAATGTCCCAGACCACCGCATAGACAGGCCAGCAGACGGTCGTCATCCTGGGACCGTTGTTCGCAAACAACTCGTCCTCCATGGCCAGATAGTTATCCAAGCCTCCGCCATGACCCACGGTGTGGTTGCCGATCTCAAAGCCTCTACGATCCAGCTCTTTCATCTGCCGCCAGGTCATGTACCAGTCCTTGCGTGTCTTGAACGAATCGAAGTCGCAAACGTAGAACGAAGCGCCGAAGCCCAACGGCTTGAGGATCGGGGCGACAATCGTCGCATGACTGGCAGGAGCGTCGTCAAAGGTCAGCACCACCAGTTTGTCGGGGATGGGCTTGCGCAGAACTCCGCTGGGATCGGGGGCGACGGTCGTCTGCCCGCAGGCGATGGCTGGCAGCGCAATGGCGGCGGCGAGGAGGAACGTACTAATGTTGCGTGTTTTCATAGGGTGAATGATTGGGTGTAAGATGGTTATCATGGTGCAGTCTTCAAGCCTTCCCACTTCACCACCCAGGAGCCATCAGCCGGGAAGCCTGGTGCGTGGCGCTGCGGTGCGCCATCCCATCCGGCCGCCATCATGGCTGCGGCATACAGCAGGCCACCGTTGCCGGGCAGGTAGGGACAAGGCCCGCCGGTATTGATGCCTTGGAGATCATAGCCGTTGCGTGGACTTTTGGCGAGCAGGGCATCGACGGCGATTTGCGGCTGGCCGGTGCGTGCGGCGGCCATCGCCATCCACGGGAAATCCCAACCCCAGCAGCGGTCCCACTGCCACGTCGTCCAGACCTTGGCGACCGTGCGCGTGGCGATCCCGGCATCCACGCCCTGGATTGGCGGCAACATGCCAAGAACACCGATTGGATCGGGATGTTCAAAGTTCCGCTTGGTATAGGTGTCGGCCCACTCGGTCGAATGCACAAAGAGACCATCGGCCACCGGCAATGGTGTTAGGTTGGTTCGCACCTCATCCCAATGCGGTTCACGTGGCAAGCCCATGCGCTCCCGCCATTGCTGCGCCTTGTCCAGCGCCCAACGCCAGTAGGCGAGATCGAACACATCGTTTTTGGTGAAACCCTGCTCGCTTGGCGGCATGGCGGGGTCTAACGAATAGATGCCGGTCGTGGCGTCGCGCTTGGGATAGTCGGCCATGTGCTCGGCGGTGCCATTGACGATCCCGGCCCACTTGTCAAGAGTTGCGCGGGTCGGCTTCAAGCGATACTCCAACTCGGCAAAGAAAATCGGGTGCGGTTGCTTCCACAACAACGCATGGTTGCCGGCCCACGGTGCGGAGCGCCCTTCAGGCCCGCATTCCTTGCCCCACTTCAATCCCTTGTAACCTAACTGGGCTGCCAGCTCACGCGCCGTTGGAATGAACCGCTGGTAGCAGTCCAGCGCCTTGTCTGCCATCTCCCAGCGATCCCACAAGGCGTAATGCGCCAGGTGCCACCAGACCATTTCCATGTGAAACTGGCCGCGCCAGTTGTCCAAGCCCAGCAGGCCGGTCTCAGCCGGTGGCCAAGTGCCGGCCGATTGCGCGGCCATCTGGTACTGCGAAAGCACGATGCGCCGCTCCAGTTCCTTCCAGCGCGGATCCTTGCTGCCAGATAGATCAATCGCCCCGCCGTGCTGCCAAAAACTCTGCCAGCGCGCGGCACACACATCACGCGTTTGCTCGAAAAGCGGCAATCGTGAGGGAAGCGGCTCAGGGGAAAATGCGCAGGTAAACGCCACGTCTTGTGGCCGCGCGCCGACACCAAATAGGCATTGGCGCAATCGTCCGCCGGGATGTGAAAGATCTGGTTGTCAGGGATTTCGGCGTTTGTCTCCAGTCCGTCGAGCGCGTAGGTGACTCGCAGCCGTTTGGCCTTGCCTGGCGCCGGATCCACGCCCATGGCCGTGAAGTCCACCGCTTGTGCGATCTTGTCATTCTTTACCGCAGCCGAAATCTTAGTGGTCACCTCCGCCCATTGGTCGCCCGTCCCATACTCGGCCTTGCGAATTGCCAGCTTCTGCCCGCCACGCACCGTGACGGGCATGCGAATGACGCCCCCGTCCGCGACCTCAAGCGCCACGCGATACCCGGTGGCGTCAACCGTCCGTTTGTAATCCATGCGCCCCGGCGAGGACGAGATCACCTCGGTGGAGTGGCCTTCGCTGCGATTGAAATCACCAACCCAGGCGGCATTGTTCACAGTTGGATAGCCGAAATCTAGCGCCACCTCCAATTCGCCGCTCTCCACCAGCGGTGAGACAATCCGCACCGCCACCATATCAAGCTTGGGATGCACGCAGGTCTCCACCGTCACATTCCTGCCATCTATCTGATAGCTCGACGTCTGCACGCCGGTCCATAAATCCAGCGTCCGGTGCAACCCCGTGATGTCCCCCGGTGCCAGACTACGTCCGCCAGCACGCATCAGGCGCAGGCGACCGAGGTTCATCATATGGGGGTTGTCGAACATCCAGGTATTGATGGCACCCTTCATCTTTCCATCGGTGGTGCGATGCTCAAACGCACCGGTGGCTGGCACCAGATCGGGTGTGCAGCCATCCGGCAGCGGAAAACTGTGCCAGCCCCAGTGCGCAATGCTGTTGCCAGCAAAGGTTTGCAAGCCGGTGCCATCCGTCCCGAAACAAAACTCGCCGTTGCCCAATGCGATGCGCCCCGCCGCGTCATTCCAGGTGATATTGTGCCGCGTCACCAGCGCCTGCCGGTCAATCGGTGCAACAGTCTCGTTGGGGGCGGCCGCCGTCTGCCCGCTGGCGATGACGGGCAGCGCGAGGGCGGCGAGAAGCAGGAACTTTAGGCTTGAAGCGGAGAACATTTTCCTGGAGCAAGTGGCAGAAAACTACGCAAAGGCGGTGACCTCCACCTCGCTGTTTTTCAAGCGCGCCTCATTGACGACTTCTTCCAGGCGGCGGGCCGTTGCATCATCAATCCACTCTTCGCCGCATTGGGAGCAAACCGTGGCTTGCACGCGTCGCACCACCACCACTCCGCTCCCCAAATCCGCTGTGAAGGTGGTTCTCCCGCTCGCCTTGTTGCCGCCACATAGCGGACATTGATCGGTTGTCGAGTTCATTATTTTCGTTTGGTTCGATAGTCAGATTCAAAAATATCTAGCGATGGCTCGTAGGCTGTGATGACATATGCTTGGCGGCTTGCATCGTCACAGGCCGCCACGACATGCAGCGGCGTCGCTGAAACGTACCCTAAAAAGAGTGCGGACGCAAAGGGTTTGTCATCGGCGTATTCCCGAATCAGATCGCCCTGGAGCAACACCTCACGCACGGTCTGTTGCGGAATGCCGCGCTCGGCAAGCCTCTGCAGAACGTGCTTGCGCCACTCAATTCTGCCTTCCGCTACTGCCTCCCGGAAAACCACAAGGTCGAACGGCTTCATGGGGTTTGAGCCTCCACTAAATTGATTTCTGCGCTCACTCTTTTGCTGGTTTCAAATTGGATGGTTGGACTGTTTGAGACCCGTTTCTTCCCTCGACTGCTTTCAAGCTGGGGGCACAAGCTCCTCAAGCACGCTCGCGGCTTCAGCGAATTTTACGATGTTGAAGTCACTCGGCCTTTGCGTCGCGAAAAGATATGGCCTCGCAGGGTTTAGACGCGCATCAATATCTGCTGCAAGTAGCCCTTGTTCTTTCGCTGCTTTCCAGATGTCAGGCGCACGCGGTCTGGCTCCTACCGGAAACTTGACCTCTAAGCGGCTGCCATACACCTCCCAGAATGCCTCGTTAGCATTGAAAAGCGCTCCGAGGGCTTGCTTTATCGCGCCGCGCGCGGCGGCCTGTCGCGCGGCGCTCAGATCGGAGGAAAAGCGCTCTTCCGGCGGCAATAACCGTCCTGAAGCAAAATAGAATTTCCCCCAATCCTGACTTCCGAGAAACTCGCTGAAATCCTTCACCGCCGCGATTGCTGCTCCGACTTCACCCGATAAAACATCCTCATCCTCGGCATCAAAGTGCGCGTTCCGATTGAGCACAAAGGTCTTAGCCTCGCGCACTTGCGCCATCAATCGGAGCGCCGATTTGCGCCTCGCCTCATCGGCCAACTCACTAAGTCTGTTCCCCAAGACATCGAGGAAATGCTCGAGCTTTCGGTGTTTCAACGACTCCACATGCGGGACAGGAATGGACCCTTTTGCGCAAGCGTGGTGGCACGCTTCTTCCAATGCAACTCGCGTATAGACCGCGGCACCATGATAGTCTTTCCTCCTTAAATGACTGGCCGCCATTTCCAGCCTGCCACCGCTGTCCTCCGCTACGATACGCGGCGAAGTTTCCTGTTCCCGCTGCTCTTCGAATAAGACCACCGCTTTCCACGGCGCGGCCCAATTATCACCTTTCAACCGATCCTTCATTCGTTCAAACCATGCCTTGCTATACGTCAGGATCACAATTTGCCAGTCTTTGAAATGGTTGTGAACGAGGTCGAGCACCTTCACCCGGTTCGACATATCGAGTCCGATGAGAATGTCGTCCAGCGCGAGCAGGCGCAGGCTAGCCGATGGGCTGTCTTTGAGTGCTGCGAAAAACAAACAGACAGCGAGCGCACTCAGCCGTGCCTCGTTCAATACGTTGTTGTAGTCTGGCAAACTCAATCGCCGAAAGATCGGGACCGCAAGCAATCGCGGCGGATGCAAAACGAGTTTGGTGCCGCCCTTTTTGGCGGGCTTCAAATCGGCTTTTTGGTATGACAGAGAAACAGCCGTATCTCCACCGAAGACTTCCAGAAGTGTCGTTGCATTGCCGCCCAACTTGGTGATTTCCGGCTCAAACCCTGCATTAAACTCATCCACTTCATTTTGAGTTATGGGTATAGATCCAGATTCGCCCTTTTTGGGCTTGCCGCTGCGTCTGAGGAAGTCGCGCCATTGCTGGCTGAATGTCATCTGCCCCGCGCTCGCCGTGTTCGGGTAATGCGGTAACAAGTGGTCAATAACGAGAGGAAACAAGTCCACTTCAAGGGAGTCGCGTTCCAACAGGTGGATCCTCTGCATGACTTTGTAGTCGAGAAAACCCTTTCCCTTGTCCAAATCGCGCGCCGCGCTCTGGCTCGGTCCGTCTTCACTTTCAGACCATGCGATTTCATGATCGCCGAAGTGCAGCGACACCCGCGGCTTGTCCGGTGTGAAGCGATGCATATAGTCATCCGGTTTGAGCTTTCGCCACGCCATTTTCGCCCGGTCGAAGTGTTCGCGCTCCGCTGATTCAAGAAAATCCCGGATGGCATGAAAGACCGATGATTTGCCAGCACCGTTCTCGCCGTAAATAAGAAGATTCTCGCCTTTCGGAAGGTCGAGATCGAGCTTGCCTCTAACACCACGATAATTCTCGATCTCGATCTTGGTAAGACGACCAAGAGTCCACGCTGGATTTGGCGGTGCCGATGGCCCCGGTTTGGATTTGGATTTAGCACTCATACTTTGCCTTCAATGATGCGGACTTCTTCGATACTATCAAGCGCGAAGAGGCTTTGGCGGAGGGTGTGGTCGGGTATGTAAAGCTCATCGAACTTGTTACGTAGGCAGGCAAGCTCGGTCCCGGGTTTCATTTGAGTGAGCGGAACTAGATTCGCGGCCTCGGCAAGCTGAAAGAAGCGCAGGCCGGCAGCATGCAGCGATTTGGGAAAGAAAAGCTCATAGACAAGCGCATTTACCCATTGCTCGAAATAGCCTGCTAGCAAAGCCCCACTCGTGCTTACCGGCACCTCGCCATTCGTCACGCAATTGCGGCGGAGCCAGACAACATAGTCTCCCAGCACATCGAGAACTCGCAGTTCTTTATCAGTCCAATTGGGAATCGGAAGTGGGTTGATTAAGTTGATCTGTAGGGCAAGAAAGCCGCCGCGCGGGACTCCCGAAAGCGTGTGGATAAAGAAGGAGGCAACGCTTGAGTTCATGAATGCGAGAAGTGCCTTAGGTGCGTCTGGAATAAAAAAAACTTTGTTATTCACGAACATTCCCGTCGGCTTACCTTCATCGTAGGCAAAGGCATCGGTTCGATTGATTTCTTGGTATACAAGCTTTGGACCTCGAAAAAAGGACTCATAAGCCATCTGCGGCTGTTGGAGTTCATACCATTTTTGCTCCGTCGCTCGTCCTTCTAGTGCCTTTTTGAACGGGCGAAGGTGCGCTTCAATCGCTTCGAAGCGGGAGAGGTCTATTCCGTGATACGTATAGATAATGTATGCGTCTCCAAATGTGGTATTCCACTTGGCGATGTCACGCCCACGCAAGAACGGGTGAATTATTTCTGCGGACTCAGGGTTGTCTCGAAGAAGTTTGGCACGCTTAGCGCCGTCAATTACGAACGCTTCATTCAAGCCTGTCACAACTCCCCTCAATGGTTTCCACTCGGGGTGCTCTGCGAGCGACATCCTGCTATGGCGCATCTCGGCAAGTATTCGCGCGGTATCACCACCCACAAGTTGCCATGGTTCTGCGGTAAATGATGACTGGCTGATAGTCACGGCCTGCATAGCGACTTCCGCAAGTTCATCAAGTGGTCGGTCTTGCTGCCATTTTACGATGCTCACGTTTGCCTTCTCGGTCTTCATTTTATCCATCACAATGATGGCAGGCTCCACGACTGCGTCAAAAACCTTGGTCTCGGCAAAATCAATTAGTGTGCGGATCGTGACAGTGTCGAGAAAGTGCTGTCGTAGCTTCTCCCCGAATTTCGAATTCAGATAGGAATTGCTGGAAATAAAGGTCAGACATCCTCCGTCTCGAAGTATGTGCATACCAAGTCCGTAGAAATACACGTAGAGGTCCGCTCGCCCGGCATATAGATGGGGAAACCGGCGTTTGAGCGCAGGCTTGTCGTCCATAATGAGTTCCATCCTCACAAACGGCGGATTTGCGATAACGATATCGAAACCGCCATTCCTCTGCTTGATTTCTGAGAAGTGAAGCCACCAAAGAAAGAATGGCTTACGGTGCTTGGCACCAGCACGCTCCAACTCAGCAAGGGCTTGCTCGCGAGCCTGCTCGCGGAGGGTAGCGCACATGAAGTCCCACTCTAGTCGTCCGAGCTCAGAGCGCATTTCTTCCTTTTTTTGCCGGTTTGATTCCTTAAAGAAATTTGCATGGAGCAATTGGAGTCGGGCAAGTCGTTGCCAGCTTTCCTGGGAGTTCAGTTCCAATTCCTCGTGAGGTGCGTTGTGCAATAGCCTATCGACGGACTTTTTGAGCCGTGTAATGTCCCGCTCGGCTGAATGTTTGAGGGCTGCTCCCTGCCTCCCATCGGCGTGAGCACGGATCGCCGTGGCTTGCAAGACGCGAATCTTCTCCTTTAACTCGGCGGCTTCCTGAACTCGGCTTTCATCAGGCTGTCTTAACACCTTTTCATCAAACAGTCGGATACCTTCAAATTCGTCGAGCAGAGAGTTCCCCTGCATGATCTTGTAATCCAGATTCGGCAGTGGCTGAATGTCGCGGATATCATCCTCGTCCACGACCATCGAGAGCCAAAGCCGGAGCTTGGCGATCTCGACTGCGCCGGGGTCGATGTCCACGCCATAAAGCGAATGATGGATGGCATGGCGCTTAAGCCCGTATGCGGTGCGCGGTTTGCCACCGTCCAGAACTTTTCCCTTCCCTTTTTTTTCCAGCGAATTAGTCAGGGCAAGGCGTGCGCGGACGATTTCGTGCATCATGCCCACTGGGAAGGCTCCAGAGCCAATGGCGGGATCGCAAACTGTGACATCATGGAGTAGTTTGTCGAGAAGCTGGTCGTTGGTGGCGACGGTAGGCGGGAGCCTCTTGTCCGCGTGTGCCTTCGTGTCCGTGGCCTCGAAATCTGCGAATCGTTCCGCTAGGTGAAGAAAGCGGGCGAGTTCGTCCTGCGGGACCTCCGGGGCACGCACGGTGAGGTAGTGCAGCAGGGCTTGCTGGCACATGTAGTGAACGATGACGCGCGGAGTATAGTAGGTGCCGCTGGAGTGGCGGATGTTTTCGGGTAACAGATTCTCGAAGACCTTGCCGAGCATTTCGGGGTCAACGGCCACTTCCTTTTCCAGAGGCTCTGCCTCGTTTACAGTGAAGTTGTAGCGGTCGAAAACGTCCAGGATGCCAGTTCCCTTATCCCCATCGTTGGACTCCTCGTCATTGGAGAACAGCGTGTCGGACAAGAGGATTTCAGTGTCGTCCCATCTGTAACCATAGAGCGGTTCAAAGAGCCCGCCATTCAGGAAGGGGATGCGGCAGTCGAAGCTTGGATAATAGTGATCATCCTCCACTCGGGGGCGGGCAAGGGCATCGTAAAAGAGCGGTTCGAGGATGTCGTTGAAAAAGTTGGAATCGCGTTTCGATTTCCTGGCAACAAGATGGGCAAAGTGCGCTCGTTCCGTGAATAGGTGCCTGATGAATCCCTTGTTGCCACTGCCCCATGGCTGGCCGCGCTCCACGCCAAACCAGCCCTTCTTTTGCAGGAAGTAGAGGAAGACAATCTGGCCGAGAAGCTTCTTGGTAAAGTCGTCGGGTTCGATGCCACGTTCGGCAAAGTGGTTTTCAATTCGCGGGTCGTTCGCGAGATATGTTTTGAGCGCGTCGCTGGTCTTTTCGAATAAGATCCGGTAATGCTCATAGAATTCCTTGGTAACCTTCTCAACGCCAAAAGCGGCTTCCAGGGCGGCAACCGTAGGGTCGGCGATATCGGTCGTGAGCAGATCGATAAACTGCTTTTGCGCGGTATGGCAATTCTCGTTTGCGCCGACAAGGTAACTATAACGGCGGGCGGGCGTCAGCATCCGGCGTTCGGTGACGAGGCCGAGTTCCGTCTTTTCAAATGTGAAGTCCAGTTTGACGAATGAGAATCGCCAATCGTCATCGGCGGGCGAAACAAATGCGGCAATGACGGCAGCCTTGTTTTTCCCATGACCGGAATCAAGATAGTCCGCGACGAAATTGCGAAGCGTGACGCGCCCCCGAGCCAGAGTGGTCTCCTTGCGCAGGTGAATGACGAGCACATCCACGAATTCGCCTCGCGGATCGCTATAGGTCCCAAGCCGGAGATAATGGCCGACTTGTTCCGCGAAGGCGCGCTTAATATAGTTACCGGAGAACTGGGCGCGTTTGGTCTCGTCGAGGTGGTTGACGAGATTGCGGATAAAAAACAAAAACCGGTCTTCGTCGAATTTGTGCCGGAATGTTTTCTCAACGCAGTCGCGTGCCTGTTCAAGATTCATGAGGGTTGCACTATGTAGGATGAAGGATGAATTATGATTAGCCGGAATAAGATGTAGCCGCTTTGCGCCTGGTGCGGTAGGTGACGGCATCTTCTTTGATGTGGAAGCCGATTTCCTTGCGAGGAGGATCGGGCGGCGGGTTAAGCAAAGGGAGGAGTTTCTGGTAGATGTCCCACAGGGCAGTGTCGTGGGTGAGCAGCGTTTTGTCAATTTCCGCCAAGCGTTTGAGGATGGCGGCGTTGGCAGACTGTTCCTCGCGCATCTGGATGAAGGCGCGGACGACATACACACTCATGGCGACGGCGCGGGGACTGCTCAGAACCATGGCGGCCATCAACGCGCCGTGCTCGGTGAAGGCCCTGACTTGTTTGGAAAACTTGAGCCGACCC
>Ga0073936_10004103_pt1 | contig 20401 bp, 19 predicted proteins | sample AliMusrvi5mmetaG_FD_87041 | JGI IMG/M metagenome (GOLD analysis project Ga0073936, IMG submission 87041) | Freshwater lake bacterial and archeal communities from Alinen Mustajarvi, Finland, to study Microbial Dark Matter (Phase II) - Alinen... | ecosystem: Environmental > Aquatic > Freshwater >... | reverse complement strand
CACCGGTGTCCCTCAAAACGGACCTCTAAAAAATGATATTACCTATTACTATTTATAGCGATGATGTTCTTCGACGGAAAGCAAAGCCGCTGAAGGGTGTTGATGGTGAGATTGAGGAGCTTGTAGGGTCGATGTTTGAGTCGATGCGCAATGCTTCGGGTATTGGTTTGGCGGCGCCACAGGTGGGTCATTCTCTGCGGCTGCTTGTTCTTGATGTTTCGTCTTTAAGCAATTATGAGAATGAGAAGCCGATGGTGGTTATTAATCCTCATATTCTTGCGGTCAGGGGTTCCAATGAGATGGAGGAGGGGTGTTTGAGTGTTCCTGGTGTTCAGGGGGATGTTGTTCGTCCTGCGTCTCTTACGTTGAAATACCGCGATGAGCATTTTGAAGAGCGTCTTGGTGATTTTTCCGGCATGGTTGCAAGGGTGATTCAGCATGAGATTGATCATCTCAACGGGACGCTCTTTGTTGATCGGCTGGAAAAGCGCGATCGACGAAAAATCCAGAAAGAGCTGGCGGCACTTGCCTCTGGTGTTGTCAATGCAGCCTATCCGGTCGTTACTCGCGTGTTGTTATGATATCTAAACCTTCTTGAGTGCTATGCGGATTATTTTTATGGGAACCCCTGAATTTGCTGTTCCCTCATTGCAGGCTATTGCTTCTGAAAACAGTGCGTTCGAGCTTGTGCTTGTTGTTACAGGAAAGGATAAACCGCGCAAGAGCAAACATGCCGATGCAGAACCATCTCCGGTAAAGATTGCAGCTCTTGCTCTCGGGCTTCCTGTGTATGAGGTTGATGATGTCACTGATCCGGATTTTGCAGCAACGATTGCAGCACACAAGCCTGATGTCATTGTTGTTGCCGCTTATCGTATTCTGCTTCCCTCAGTCTATGAACAGGCAGCTCTCGGCGCATTCAATCTTCATGCCTCCCTTCTCCCGGCCTATCGGGGTGCGGCTCCCATCAATTGGTCCATCATCAAGGGAGAAAAAGAAACCGGGGTCACAACATTTTTTCTGCAGCAGCGTGTTGATACCGGCAATATCATTCTTCAGGAAAAAACACCTATTGCCCCCGATGAAAATGCGACCAATCTGACCCGTCGCCTGTCGGAGATTGGAGCAAGTGTTGTCGTCAATACCCTGCATCAGATCTTCTCTGGCAGTGTCAGCGTCTCCGGTCAGAATGAGGCGCTTGCCTCAAGGGCTCCCAAGCTTACGCGGGATAATACTCGAATTAATTTGGCGCAGCCGGTTGCAGCCATCAATGATTTTATCAGGGGTCTTGCCTTGAAACCAGCGGCATGGACAACATTCCAGGGAAAAACCATCAAGATATTCAGGGCTTCTCCTGCGGCTCTTTTCGACATACCTTCAGTTTCTCCGGGAACAATGCTTGTCGACAGAAGCCGACTCTATGCAAGCGGTACCAACGGTTGGCTTGAGCTGTTGTCGTTGCAGCTTGAGGGGCGCAAACCCATGGAGGCGTCTGAATTTCTCAGAGGCCTTCGTCATGATGCAGAGACTCTGTTTTTTGTGTAACCGCTCTGCAATGTCACAATCGTAATATTTGCTTATATTCCTCACCTTGAATTTTCACAAGAATCAAACGCCCTTTTTATGGCCTTGTCCAGTACAGAAGTAAGCCGCATCAGAAACTTCTGCATTATCGCACATATCGATCATGGAAAATCCACACTGGCCGATCGCCTGCTGGAAATAACGCATACGCTAGATCGCACACAGATGGCCTCTGCACAGGTTCTTGATGATATGGACCTTGAGCGGGAGCGGGGCATTACCATCAAAAGCCATGCCATCCAGATGAAATACAAGGCTGCTGACGGCTTGCAATACACCTTGAATCTTATCGATACTCCCGGCCATGTCGACTTCAGCTATGAAGTTTCACGCTCTCTTGCAGCCTGTGAAGGGGCCCTCCTTATCGTTGATGCGACTCAGGGTGTAGAGGCCCAGACCATTGCCAATCTCTATCTTGCCATTGATGCCGGTCTCGATATTATTCCGGTTATTAATAAAATCGATCTTCCCTCATCGGATGTAGAGGGTGTTGCCCGTCAGGTCATGGATCTTATGGGAGTCAAACGTGAGGAAATTCTCCAGGTATCGGCAAAAGCCGGTATCGGGGTGAGTGAGCTGATAGAGGCCATCGTTGCGCGTATTCCCCATCCCGCCGAAAATAATCATTTGCCGCTTCGGGCGCTTATATTTGATTCAGTCTTTGATGCCTACCGTGGTGCGGTGGTTTATCTTCGTATTGTTGATGGTTCACTGCGAAAGGGTGACAAGGTCAAGTTTTTTGCCAGCGACAAGATTTTTCTTGCCGATGAAATAGGCACCATGAGCATGAAGCGCCAGCCGAAAGATTTGCTCGAATCGGGAGATGTCGGCTACCTGATCTGCTCCATCAAAGATGTCAAGGATGCCAAGGTCGGCGATACGGTAACTCTTGTCGATAACCCGGCAAGCGAACGACTTGCGGGTTACAAGGATGTCAAACCGATGGTGTTCAGCGGTCTCTATCCGATCAATTCGAATGAATTTGAGGATCTTCGCGAGTCTCTTGAAAAGCTTGCACTGAATGATGCCTCGCTGGTCTATACTCCAGAAACATCAGTGGCGCTTGGTTTCGGCTTCCGATGCGGATTTCTCGGGCTGCTCCACATGGAGATTATCCAGGAGCGTCTTGAGCGGGAATATGGGGTCAATATCATCACCACCGTTCCAAATGTGGAGTACCGTGTTGTGATGACCAACGGGGAAGTTGTTATTGTCGACAACCCATCCAAAATGCCTGAGACGGGTCGCATCAGCCTTGTAGAAGAGCCTTATGTGACCATGCAGATCATTACCCTTGCCGACTATATTGGCAATATCATGAAACTTGGCATAGAGCGCCGGGGGGAGTACAAGAATACCGATTACCTTGATGTGACAAGGGTGATCATGCACTTTGAGTTCCCACTGGCCGAAATAGTTTTTGATTTTCACGACAGGCTCAAATCCATTTCAAAGGGTTACGCCTCAATGGATTACGAGTATATTGGCTACCGAGAGTCTGATCTGGTCAAACTTGATGTGCTGCTGAATGGCGACACGGTCGATGCTCTCTCAATTGTTGTGCACCGCTCAAAGGCTTATGACTGGGGGAAGAAGCTCTGCCTGAAACTGAAAGGGATTATTCCAAAGCAGATGTATGAAGTGGCTATTCAGGCGGCAATCGGCAGCAAGGTTATTTCGCGCGAAACCATTTCAGCGATGCGCAAAAACGTGCTGGCCAAATGCTACGGCGGCGATATCAGCCGCAAGCGCAAGCTGCTTGAAAAACAGAAAGAGGGGAAAAAGAGAATGAAGCAGGTCGGCAGGGTGGAGGTTCCTCAGGAGGCTTTCCTTGCCTTATTGAACATTGATGAATAGAGTTTAAGCCTGATTCGAAGAATTTTATTAAACGTATAAATTGCTACAGTATTGAATACTCAGAAAGGTAAACCGGAAAAAAAACATTCACGGGAGTGGTTTGAAGCGCTGGTTATAGCTGCGATATTTGCTACAGTACTTCGTGTTTTTGTGGTGGAATCGTACCGAATTCCAACAGGATCGATGGAAAACACGCTGCTTGCGGGTGATTTTCTTTTTGTCAATAAATATATTTATGGCCCTAAAATACCATTTACCGAAATTCGGCTGCCGGGAGTTGACAAGGTTAAGCATGGCGATATTATTGTCTTCAAATATCCCAAAGATCGTTCACTGAACTATATCAAGCGTTGTGTAGGCTTGAGCGGAGATACCCTTGAAATTCATGACCAGCAGCTCTCCATTAACAAGAAACCTGTGGTTCTTCCAGAACATGCACAGTTTATCGGCAGTCGTGTACCCGCAGGAGAGGGGGATTACATGATTTTTCCGCAGTATTCCAATTACAACAAGGACAATTACGGCCCTATACGTATCCCCCACAAAGGCGATGTTGTTCGATTGACAGCAGCAACATTTCCACTGTACAGCTCCCTGATTGCCGATGAGGGACACGAGGTGAGTTTACAGGGCAGGGAGGTCTTTATTGACGGTTCTCCGACTCAGCAATACACGGTTCATGAAAACTACTACTTTGCGATGGGCGATAACCGCGACAACAGTCTCGACAGTCGTTTCTGGGGAGTTTTGCCGGAAAAAGATCTGGTCGGCAAAGCCTTGATGGTCTACTGGTCATGGGATCCTGATGTGTCTTTACTGACCGATCCTTTTCACAAACTTGCTTCTATCCGATGGAATCGGCCAGGCTTGATGGTTCACTGAACGATACGATCATCAGCCAGAATTTTATTGCAGATCACTTTGGTTGACAATATCCGTTCGGTATGGCTGAAAAGAAGTTTTTCAAGGTTAGGGCAGGGTATTTCGAGGGTTTGGATCGTAATGGTGTGGGCATGATGTTGCCGATTGCGTTCAGGTGCACCTGTTGGTGTTAGTTCGATATCATTAAGTGTGACAGAATCAAGAATCAAACCCGATTTCAGTGATTTGATGCTTACCTGCCAGGTATTCCCGGTTGCCTGACCAACGGATTGTGCAATGTTCTCTTTGAAATCAGCATTCAGGAAGATATTGGTGGAGAGATAGACGAAAAGATATCCTGCGGGAAAAAGTACACCAGGGGAGAGAATAAGCGCCTTAAGCCAGTTTATCATGAAATTCTTTGCTGGAAATCGGGGCGTCATTTTTTTTTGGTTTCGGCCGTTTCCGGAGTGTCTCACCGGAGTTCTTTTTTTACGATACAAAATTTTTTTCTTTATTACCGTGTATCAATAATTAATTCAGTTGTCTCTTCTTATGCCAGAATATCAACGGCATGCGCCCTATCTTCTAAAACCGCTTTTCAGGGAGATCCATGCCGACACGGAAACCCCTGTTTCGGTTTACCTCAAACTGCAGCGCCCTTTTTCATGTCTGCTCGAATCGGTTGAGGGAGAGAGCATCTTGCCCGCTTTTCCTATATCGCCATAGATCCAGTTGCCATCCTGAAAGGCTCAGTTGACGGGCAGACTGATCTTGAGATACTTGACGAAAAATTCAGTGCTCTTCGTAAGATTGCCGGTGGAGAGACGAATCTTCGTTTGAAGATCGACCTGTGCCTTGCTGCATTTGATACCGAAGAGATACCAAAGAAAAAAAACGGAACGCCACAGATGATCACCTCTGGTGTTTTCGGCTATTTCGGGTACGATGCCATGCATCTTGTTGAAAGGATTCCAAAGCCTGAGCTGGCAGATCCTGCAGGTATGCCCGATATTTTTCTTCTCTTCTGTGATACGCTCGTAGTTTTCGACAATGTGATGCGCAAGGTTTTTATTGTCTCCAATTATCTTGATGAGACCAACAAACCTGCTGCGTTGAAAAAGATAGAACTCATTGCCGAACAGATGTTCCGACCGCTGGAGCGTGAAGAGATTTCGTTCCGGGCCGAACAGCCTGAGCCGGTAGTTTCCAATACTTCAAGAGAAGAGTATCTGCAGAAAGTGAACAGGGCCAAAGAGTATATTGTTGCTGGAGATATTTTTCAGGTACAAATTTCACAGCGTCTCTGCCGTCCTCTCCATACTCGACCTTTCGATGTTTACCGGATGCTCAGAACCATCAATCCTTCGCCCTATCTTTACTATTTTAACATGAAGGAGTTCGAGATTGTCGGTTCATCACCTGAATTGCTGGTGAAGGTAGAGCGCGACAGCAGCGGGCGGCGTATGGTCGATACCCGGCCTATTGCCGGAACCAGGCATCGCGGCAGCAGTTTTGAAGAAGATGAGCGCAATGCCCGCGAGTTGCTTGCCGATGAAAAAGAGCTTGCGGAGCATCTCATGCTGATCGATTTGAGCAGAAACGATATTGGCAGAATTGCTAAAATCGGCACGGTCGATACAAATGAGATGATGGTTATTGAAAAATATTCGCATGTGATGCATATTGTCAGTAACGTGCGGGGTGAACTTCGGGACGATCTTGGCACCATGGATGCATTCTGGTCCTGTTTCCCGGCAGGTACCCTCACCGGAGCGCCAAAGGTTCGTGCCATGGAGATCATTTACGAGCTTGAGAAGGAAAAACGGGGATTATACGGCGGAGCTGTCGGGTTTCTTGACTTCAAAGGAAATCTCACGACAGCAATTGCCATCCGGACAATGGTTATCGAGAATAAAACCATCTATTTTCAGGCGGCCGGAGGTATTGTGGCCGATTCAAAGCCGGAAGCAGAATATGAAGAGACAATGAATAAAATGAAGGCAGGAATAACGGCTGTTGAATCTATTGAGGCTTTAGCAAACGATTAAAACGATTAATCCTCTCCCCGATGAAAAAGAAACAATCATTCATGAAATACCTGCTTCTGGTTTTTGCAGGTGTGGCTGTAGGCGCTCTTATCTTTTCAAACCTGGAATTTAACGTCTCTTTTAATGGGACAAGTCTCTCCAGCAAGCCGAATTTTGCTACGGCAACGAACAATATTGAAAACTATCCAATTCAGTCGCTGAAGAGCTTTAACGAGGCATTTGTGCAGATCGCCGAGTCGGCAACACCGTCAGTGGTAACGATTTTTACCGAAAAAACCGTGAATCAACGCATTTTTTCTCCCTTCAGCTTTTTCGGAAGTCCGTTTGATGACATGTTCGGCATGCAGGGGGGGGGGCACTGAATAATGGTCGCAAAGAGGTTCAGCGGGGCCTCGGATCAGGGGTTATTGTGACTGATGACGGTTATATTCTTACCAATAATCATGTTATTGATGGAGCTGATGTCGTGTATGTCAGAACCTCGGATAACCGTAAAATTGATGCGAAGGTAATTGGCGCGGATCCGAAGACAGATATTGCGGTCATCAAGGTTAATGTAAAAGGCCTTAAACCAATTACTATCGGCGACAGTGACAAACTCAGGGTTGGTGAATGGGTTATTGCTATCGGCAGTCCTCTTGGTGAAAATCTTGCGAGAACAGTTACCCAGGGGATTGTCAGCGCCAAAGGCAGGGCAAATGTAGGGCTTGCCGATTATGAAGATTTCATACAGACCGATGCAGCTATTAATCCCGGCAATTCCGGTGGCCCTCTTGTCAACATCAACGGCGAGCTTGTTGGTGTCAATACTGCCATAGCAAGCCGCACAGGCGGATTCGAGGGGATAGGTTTTGCCGTGCCATCGAATATGGCCAAAACGGTGTTGACCTCCCTGATTAATACTGGAAAGGTGACCAGATCGTATCTCGGGGTCACGCTTCAGGATATTGATGATAATCTTGCAAAAGCCATGCATCTGAAAGCAGGTGAAGGTGCATTGGTTGGAACAGTTGTAGAGGGAAGTCCTGCGGCAAAAAGCGGTCTGAAAACTGGTGATGTTATTATTGACTATAATGGGGTTAAGGTTGCAAGCAGTGTTTCTCTTCGAAATGCCATTGCCAGCCAGGCTCCCGGGTCAACGATAAATCTCAGGGTCTTCAGGGATGGGAGTGAAAAAAATTTCACGGTTCGTCTTGAAGAGCAGGTGGTTGCAAAGGTTGCTGATGCATCCCGGACAGAAGCAGGGGAAGCCGTGAGTACAGTGCTTGGTTTCAGGGCGGAGGAACTTACTGCTGAGATAGCCCGGAAGCTGAAACTGAAGCCCTCTGCAGGCAAGGTTGTTATCACGGCCATGACACCTTCCTCCAATGCCTATGGAGCAGGTTTACGCCCAGGCGATCTTATTCTTTCCGTGAACAAGCAGGCGGTCACTTCATTGGCAGAGTACGGTACCCTTGTTAAAAACCTCAAAAAGGGCGACCTGTTGTTTTTGCTTGTTGAACGGGGAGGAAGTAAAATATATTTTGCGTTTAATGTGTAAAGTTTTTTTGCCTGAAGGATTAAGAGTTGTACATTGCTATGAAGTAAAGTCAGTTACGCGCCGCTGACTTTACTTTTTTTGTACGCAATCCTGTCCGTTTTCACACATCGTGTTTATGGTGTTATTTTCTTTTTTTCAACAAAAACAGTACAAGAGATGACTGACAGAATTTACCTGACAAATGATGGATACAACCGGCTGAAAGAGGAGTTGTATGTGCTGGTTCATCAAACCAGAAGGGAAGTTCTGGAAAAAATAGCCGAAGCAAGGGCTCATGGTGATCTCAGTGAAAATGCTGAATATGATGCGGCACGAGAAGAGCAGTCACATACTGAAGCGCGCATTGCCGATCTCGAAAACAAGCTTGCATCAGCAACGATTCTTGATCCCAAACAGATCAAGACCGACAAGGTCTATATTCTCACCTCCGTAAAACTGTGTAATCTCGATGATCCAAACGAGATTATTGAATACACGCTTGTCTCTTCAGAAGAGGCCGATACCGATACAGGGAAGATTTCTGTTCGCTCTCCTGTCGGAAGGGCACTGATAGGAAAGGCCATCGGTGAAAAAATTAAGGTGATTGTGCCGAAAGGGGAACTTCATTATGAGATCTTGGAAATTTTTGTTAAATAAGGGCAAATTAAATCAGCTATCTCATGGGGAAACGTCAAATCATCTATCGTCAGGAAAGTATCGGCGGCAATCAGGAGTTGCTGAATCGTGAAATCAACCTGGTGACCAAAGAGGCCAGAGTGTGGCATGGCAGAGTTATCTCTGTCGGCAGTAACGAAGTTGAAGTCAAGGATGCGCGTGCAGGAAAACACCGGTTCACTGTTGATCAGATTGACCGGATCTATTATGATGTAAAAACAGAATATTAAGAGATGCGGAAAAAGATTGTTGTCGGCAACTGGAAAATGAACAATACCATTGCCGAGTCAGAGACCCTTGCTTTAGAAGTGCTTGCCGCGCTTGGCAACAACTTTTCAGGCTGCGAAGTTGGAATAGCGCCAACTTTTCTGGCTCTGGAAGCTGCCGGAAGAATTATTGAAGGAAGTGAAGTACAGCTTGTTGCCCAGAACTGCCATTACGAAAATGATGGAGCCTATACTGGCGAAGTATCAGCCAGAATGCTCAATGCCGCAGGTTGTGCCTCAGTTATTATCGGCCACTCCGAGCGCCGCCAGTATTTCGGCGAAACCAATGCGACGGTCAATCTTAGAACCAAAAAGGCATTGTCGGAAGGGCTTAACGTTATCCTCTGTGTTGGTGAAACACTTGCCGAGCGCGAAAGCGGAGTAACCGAAGCCATTATCTCATCCCAGGTACGCGAAGGGTTGGCTGGTATCAGCGATATCAGTGCAATTGTTGTTGCCTATGAGCCGGTCTGGGCTATTGGTACAGGAAAAACAGCCTCCTCTCTGCAGGCTGAAGAGGTGCATCTCCAGATCCGTAAACTTGTTACCGAGCTCTATGGTGATGCTGCCGCCCAAGGACTTCGGATTCAGTATGGTGGAAGTGTCAAGCCATCCAATGCCGCCGAACTTTTTGCCATGCCGAACATTGACGGCGGCCTGATTGGTGGAGCAAGCCTTAACGCAGCCGATTTCGCAGCAATAGTCAAAGCCGCATCCCTTTAAATCCTTTTCGGTCAATTGAGAGTGAGCAACAACCTTGTCCACTCTCAATTATCCACTGTCAATTGACCTTCGCCGGCCTCCTTCGACTTTTTCATCGAACAGAAATCCGGCCCGCACATGGTGCAGAAATCGGGATTCTTTTCGGTGTGACCGCTCAGCGCCATGCTTTGTGAATGCACCGAGCGTGTCTTTTCCGGGTCAAGAGAGAGATTAAACTGATCCTCCCAGGCAAACGCATAGCGAGCCCTGCTCATCAGCTCATCACGCAGCCAGGCAACAGGGCTTCCTTTGGCCAGATCAGCGCCATGAGCAGCAACCTTGTGGGCAATAACTCCTTCACGAACATCATTTTTATCCGGCAGGCCAAGATGCTCCTTAGGAGTGACATAGCAGAGCATTGAGCAGCCATAACTTGCAATAATCGCCCCTCCGATTGCTGAATTGATGTGGTCATACCCGGCAGCAATATCGGTAATCAGAGGTCCAAGCGTGTAGAACGGGGCCTCATGGCAATACTCAAGCTGCTTCTGCATATTCTCCTCTATCAGGTGAAGCGGAACATGGCCCGGCCCCTCAATCATCACCTGCACATCGTACCTCCATGCAACCTCAGTCAATTTGCCGAGTACTTTGAGTTCACCGAACTGCGCCTCATCATTAGCATCAAGAATCGAACCAGGCCGAAGAGCATCGCCAAGTGACACAGCAATGTCGTAAGCCTGCAATATTTCACAGATCTCTTCAAAATGGGTGAAGAGAAAATTCTCCGTTTTATGGAACTTGCACCATTTCGCCATAATGGAGCCACCCCTCGAAACAATGCCGGTCAGCCGGTTTTCAGCATAGGGAAGATGTTCAAGCAGAATGCCCGCATGAATGGTAAAATAGTCAACACCCTGTTCTGCCTGCTCAAGCAGCGTGTCGCGATAGAGCTCCCAGGTCAGATCTTCGGCTTTTCCTCCCGCTTTCTCCAGTGCCTGGTACATTGGTACTGTGCCAATCGGTACCGGCGAATTTCTCAGAATCCACTGGCGAGTCTGATGAATATTGGCGCCAGTGCTCAGATCCATGACGGTATCAGCACCCCAGCGGCACGACCAGACCGCCTTTTCAACCTCTTCCTCGATAGAAGAGCCAAGAGCTGAGTTACCGATATTGGAGTTTATCTTGACCCGGAAATTACGGCCGATAATCATCGGTTCCAGCTCAGGGTGATTGATGTTTGCAGGAATGATGGCACGTCCTTCGGCAATCTCCTTCCTCACAAATTCCGGGGTTATTGGCTTAACTTTGGCCTTACCTCGTGAAAAAGAGGAAATCCAGCACTCCAGTTGCTGGTTTTCGCGGAGAGCAACATACTCCATTTCCGGGGTAACGATTCCCTTGCGGGCAAAGTGCATCTGCGTGACAGCAGACCCCATCTGCACCTTGCGGGGAAATTCCCAGGAGTCGCGTATTGGAGGAAGTCCCTTTTCAGGATTAATCTTGAGAGAGTAGTCAGAGTAGGGGCCGCTGGTATCATACAGCGGGAGCGAAGCAAACTCCTGCCCATTGCAGAGGTATGTCCTGCTCAGTTTCAGGATTCTCATACCCACTTCGATCGGATAAAGAGACCCCTTTATGTAGACTTTTTCAGATGAAAACACCTCCTGAGAACGGTCAGGACAGCCATTATTAATAATTACGTTAGTCATAGCATACAGTTAAACAGTCAGGCTGTGCAGGAGAAGCGGGAAGAGTGGGAGAATCGAAAAACACAGAGCCAGCTTCATCTTTTCTTGCGTCAGCATTACCTGCATCAAGTTACAAGGGTCTACTCTCAGCATTCTTTTTCCTCCAGTCGTAAAGGAAAAATTTTGCACCCCCAAGATGAGAAACTATCCTTAACTATACTTAAATTCAAGCTATTATACAAACGAGGGTTCGCCAGATTTAAGACAATAAAACCATGCTGACACAAACCGAATCACAACAACGGGTATCACGGTTGCAGGCAAAGCTCCAAACCAAGGGCGTGCAGGCAGCCCTCCTCATCCTGCCGATTGATGTCTACTATTTCGCGGGCACTCGCCAGAACGCAGTCCTCTGGATTCCTGCGGATGGTCTGCCGATGCTTCTGGTGCGCAAAAGCCTCTCGCGTGCAAGGGAAGAGAGCCCGATTACGGATATTCGCCCTTTTCCCCCAAGCAAGGAATTTGCTTCAGTGTTCAATGAAGATCAACTCTCAATTGGCATGACGTTCGACGCCGTTCCAGTGCAGCAGCACAGCTTTTATACGCGGGCGCTGCCTGGGCGAAGTTTTGTAGATATTTCGATGATTGTTCGTGAAGTCATGTCAGTCAAGTCGCCTTTTGAACTTGAGCAACAAAAGTACAGCGCCAGCAAGCTTGCATCGGTGTTTGCCGAGGTACCGCAGTTCCTGAAAGCGGGTATGCGTGAGCTTGATCTCTCTGCCGAAATGGAATATCGTCTCCGCAAAGCCGGGCATGAAGGATATATCAGGATGCGGGCTTTTAACCAGGAGCTTTTCTTTGGTCTGGCAGTTTCCTCTGGAGGGGTAAACAGCGGATTCTTTGACGGCCCGGTGACAGGCACGGGCTTGTCAAGCGTTTCACCGCATGGAGCCTCTTATGATGAGATTCAGGTGAGCCAGCCGATTCTTATGGATTTCGTAGGGGTGTTCAATGGTTACATTGCCGATATGACCCGTATGTTTGTAATCGGAACCCTTGATCCAGAATTGCAGCGTGCATTCGATGTTGCGCTTACTATTCAGGAGATGGTACGACAGGCAATGAAGCCCGGCACAATCTGCGAAGAGCTTTTCCTTGCAGCCGCATCAATGGCAGAACAGGCCGGACTTGGCTCCTGCTTCATGGGTATGCCGGGTGAACAGGCAAAATTTGTCGGTCATGGCGTGGGTCTGGAACTCGATCAGCTTCCGGTACTGGCCAAAGGGTTTGCTGTAACATTGCAGGCCAATCAGGTAATTGCGGTCGAGCCAAAGTTCGTCATTCCCGGCAAAGGGGCTATCGGCATTGAAAATACTTTCATCGTTACCGATGAAGGCGGCCTCAGGTTGAGTGATTTTCCGGATGAGATTGTGTTTCTGGATGCGTGATGTTTTGATACTCTTTTGCTGGCAAGGTGAAGGGTGATACCCTCCGCAAACCAGCCTTCCAGGAAGAGCTGCTGAGGACTTGGCTATTCTTAAAAATACAGCGATTATTAATAAGTAAGAGATATTCACGCATAGCAATTGTAACCGGCGCAACCTCCGGCATTGGTGAGGCAACTGCCAAAAAGTTTGCCGCAGCCGGATTTGGTGTGGTTGGCAATGGTCGCAATGGTACCAAACTTGCAGCGCTTGAGCAGGAGATTGGGGAGGCATTTGCCGGTGTTGAGGGTGATGCGTCAGAAGAGAAGGGGCTTGACAGGCTTTTTGCCATAGCAGAAGAACGTTTTGGCAGAGAGGCGGATATTGTAGTAGCCAATGCTGGCAGGGGACTGGGTGGCTCGGTTAAAGATGCCGATCTTTCACAGCTTGAGGATGTTATGAGAATTAATGTCACCGGAGCACTTGCTCTGATACAGAAAGCTGCCCTGAAGATGGTGGAGGTGCAGCAGCATGCATTCCCTCGCTCTGCGGCAGATATTGTGATTGTCGGGTCGGTGGTGGGCCGCCATATATCACCGTTCAACGCGGTCTATGGCGCCACAAAATTTGCCGTGCATGCTTTGGCAGAGGGGTTGCGTCGTGAAGTGGGGACAAAAGGGGTTCGCGTGTCACTGGTTGAGCCGGGCATTGTTCTCAGCGGATTTCAGTCGGTGGCTGGGCTACAGCGATGAGCTGGTAAATAACTTTCAGGAGCGCTTCGGGCCGCTGCTGATTGGTGAAGATGTGGCAAACGCCATTCACTACATCGTCAGTCAACCGCCACAGGTGCATATCAGCGACATTGTTGTGCGCCCCACTCGCCAGGATTATCCCTGAACACCATTCAGCCGAGACCGCAACTCCGTGCTGGTCATGGTGTATGTGAAGAGGTAAAAGCCCTTAGCTCTGCTCCTTTATCAAGATATTTGCTGCTCCCGCCGTTGGGTTTATATCAATCAATAAAATCGATTATTACGTCGATAACCTCTTTTTATTGATAAAAATATTGTGTAAGGTGAGTATAGGCTTGATATGTTTGATGAACTCTTCATTGCTCCGCTTAAAATCATTTCTATGGCTTCACAATCACCACAACCGGTTGCTCATTTTAGCTGGAACAATGCTCAATTTGTGACACCGATTTCTGAGGATTACCCTTTATGAGACTCAAGCTGACACTTCGGCAGCAGAAATCTGTAGAATATCTTCCGCTCAATACAGGCTACCATCTCGCTTCGGCGATATATGCCACGCTCGCACACTCATCAAGCTCTTTTGCCACGCAGTTGCACGAGCATGGATATGCCTCTGAAGGCGCCCGGCAGAAGTTCAAATATTTCACCTTTTCCAACTTGCAGATTCCGGTACGCACCGTTGAGCAGGGAAGAATTGTGTCGCGCTCCCGTACGGTGACGCTCTATCTCTCCTCTCCAAAAGAGGAATTTTTGCAGCATCTTATTTCCGGTCTCTTTAGTGATGGCGCGTTGCGTATAGAAAACGCCTTGTTCGAAAAGCAGCTTATCGAGTCACTACCCGATCCAGAGTGGTCGGAACGGATGGCATTTTCGATGCTCTCCCCGCTTGCTGCATCACTCTATCGCGATCCCTCGTCGGGAATGAATACAAAAGAGTATCTCCGCTACGACGACAACCGTCTGCCCGACATGCTGCTGCACAATCTGCAAGCCAAGTATCGAGGTATCTATGGCGCCGAACCACCAGAAGGCAGCGTCCCATTTTCGATAATGTTTGAGGTTGGATATCTCAAGCGGATGCAGGAAAAGGGGAGGAGTGTGGAAAAGCTGATTACCATTAAGGACGCAAACGGTAAAGAGAGCAGAGTCAAGGACATCGAATGCCCTTTTACCGTGACAGGCCATCCAGAGCTGATAAAGGTCGGCTATGAATGTGGATTTGGGGTGAATAATGCAATGGGGCTTGGGATGGTGGGGTTGATGAGAAGTATTTTGACAAGCAAAATCAAATACAGTAATGCGAATTAATTTGAAATTAACAACAAATAAACAGCCAGTACCTTTTGAATATAACGCTGTATTGGCTGGGGTATTTCATAGATGGGTCAGTGATGCACAAATCCATGATAGTCTTTCGTTGTATTCTTTTTCTGGATTAAGATGTGGTTCCACCAATAAAAGTAACCTTACTTTTCCTGAAGGAGGAGAGTGGTTTATTAGTGCTTATGATTCAAAGTTATTAATGAAGATTATTAAACAAATTCAGATTAGTCCTGAAGTTGGGTATGGAATGATAGTTCGAGAAGTTATTGTTTGTGAAAATCCTGTATTTAAGTTAGAAGAAAGATTTATGCTCGCGACTCCAGTTTTAATTAAAAGAATGGTTGATAAAAAGTATGTTCATTATCTATACTTTGACGATGACTCGGATCTGTTTATGACAGAGACAATGAAAACAAAGCTGAATGCTGCTGGTATGAATGACGAGTCATTAAAAATTTCATTTGACAAAAGCTATGAAAGACGAAAAGTAAAATTAGTTTCATATAAAGGTATAAATAATAAAGTGAACTGGTGTCCTGTCATTGTAAGCGGAAAGCCTGAGACAATTGCTTTTGCTTGGAATGTAGGCGTTGGAAATTCAACAGGAATTGGCTTTGGTGCATTGATTTAAAATCATTTACTATGTATTATGTCGTTAAATATTTTGGCCCTTTTGGCTTTATAAAGCCTTGGACAGCCGTTAGAGATAGCGAAACTTATAGTCAACAATTTTTAACTCCTTCAATAATTACAGGAATTGAACGTAAGCTTTTTCCTGAATTACTTAGAAATGATAATGGTGAAATTAAGAAAATTTTCAGTCATCGATTAAGATATAAACAGATATCACAACAACAAGAACAAGTTCAGCCACGAGGGTGGAATGAAAAAGGAACAAAAAACAATAAATCTTATGAGCGGCCTTACGCTATATTAATTCGCTGTGTAATGATTGAACCTGTTTTATTTCTTGCTTTTCTAAATTTGGAAGATGCTGAGGTTGCAGTAAAACAGCATATTTGTCTTGCAAGAAATGAAGATATTCTTTATCCAACTGAAGAAATATTAGAAGTAAGCAAAGAAGAGTTTGATACGGATGAGGAGTTATTTGCAGGGTTCGAATTGATATTAGAAAAGAATGAACAGTCTTTTCTTGTGGGATATAACAGGTATAAGCAAAATGAAAAAATGTTTGGTTATATAAAAATTTTTGGAACGCCTGTAAAAAATAATTATTGATATGATATGGATCTGTCCACACATTAAAGCTAAAGGCAAGCCAGAAGAAACTACACTACACGAACATTTGCTTCTGGTTAGCAATGTTGCAGAAAAAATTGCTGTTTATTCAAATATCGATCCAAAAATAGCGAGATATGGTGCAATTCTTCACGATATTGGTAAAGCCAGTTCTGTTTTTCAGAAACGATTAATCACAAATAAAAAACAGGATAAACCGTTTCGTCATGAAATTGCATCTTGTTTTTTTCTTTCGTTGTTTGAACAGGATTTGCACCCTGCACTAATTGAAATGATTATTGCTCATCATAAGTCTGTTTTATGTGATGTTGGAAAAAAGGGTATTCTTGACTTGGAAGAAAATCGTGATGATTCTTTCGTACTTCATAGCAAAGATTGGGAGTCATGGAAAAAAGACGCCTTTACAATTCTTAGTGCTTTTGGAATCACTGTTCATAACATTAGCATAGACGAAGCCAAAGAGAACTATGAAATGGTTTTGAAGTATTGTAGAAATGCTGTTAATGAACAAGGTTATTCGGAATGGCGAGGTCTCTTAATGGCTGCGGACTACTTTGCCTCCGCACTTTCCAGCAAGACAGACAATTATCTTGAGAGGATTTTCAAAAAGCCAAACCTTGATTTCTACAACAGGAAACATGATCTTTATCCTCTATCATTAAAAAGCGCTTCTTCCAAAAAAAAACACACGATGGTTGTTGCCTCTACTGGTGCAGGAAAAACGGACTTTTTGTTCAGAAGATGCAAGGGGCGTGTGTTTTACACTTTACCGTTTCAAGCGTCAATCAACGCCATGTATAAGCAAGTGAAAAACAACCTTACAAGCGACAATCCCGATATCGATATTCGCTTATTACATGCAGCTTCAAAAATTGTTTTAGAAGGAAAATCCAGAGAAGAAAAAATTATTCAAGGTCATGTTGGTGCCGCCGTAAAAGTTCTTACCCCTCATCAAATCGCTGCAATTGCTTTTGGCACAAATGGTTACGAAGCAATGATTATGGATATCAAAGGTTGTGATGTCATTTTGGATGAAATTCACACCTATACTGATGTGACGCGAGCAATTGTGCTGAAAATTATCCAAGTACTCAAATATCTCTGTTGCAATATTCATATTGGGACTGCGACAATGCCGAAACTGCTTTACAGTCGCATTATTGATTTGCTCGGCAAAGAAAATGTATTAGAAGTTCAATTGGAAGAGAGTGAGTTGGAACAATTCAATCGCCATAGTATTCATAAAATTGACAGTTGGGAGAGCGCCATTGCTATCATTGCGCAATCGGTAAGCGAGCAGAAAAAAGTTCTTGTAGTTTGTAACCGGGTCAAAGCAGCGCAAGAACAGTATTCCAAGTTTAGGGAACTGTTCCCAGAAACTCCGATTCTTCTCATTCATAGTCGATTTACTAAAGGCGACAGAGATGCAAAGGAGCGTTTGCTACTTGGACTTGACGAATTTGGAAAACCAAACGGTAATTTTAACTCATCTACTGAGGCGTGCATTGTGGTTGCAACGCAAGTCGTTGAAGTGAGCTTGGATATTAGTTTTGATCTAATGGTTACGGAAGCTGCACCATTAGATGCACTCATTCAGCGCTTTGGCAGGGTACACCGGAAGAGAACAAAAGAGACTATCGGCACATATAAATCAATTTATGTTTTACCACCTCCCGATAATGCAAAAGATGCAAAACCTTATGACATTGAAATTATCAATAAAAGTTATAAGGTTTTACCAAATGGAGAAGTCTTAGATGAAAAGTCATTGCAAGGGAAAATAGATAATGTTTTTACAGAAATTGATTTTTTGAATATTGAACAACATTCTGTTTTCAAAGAGACAGAAAAATGGAGCATTGATAAGCTCACTCATAATAGTAAAGCTATTCTTCTTGAGTTATTAGATATTGATAGTGTAAGCTGCATTCTTGAAACCGATAAAGATTCTTATATGCAATCGGATTATGATGAACGCTATAAAATGGAGATACATGCCAGATATTTTATCGTCAAAGAGCTTCGACAATTAAATGATGGATATGGATCTTCACCTTTTATTATTCCTGATAAAGCGTATAGTAAAAATTTAGGTCTTATTGAAGAGTTAGTCAAAACAGAAAATTATACTATTGAATACTCATTTTTATAAAAAATTATGATAGTGGCAACAATTGGAAAAACATTTTTATATGCTTATAATGAAAGATATGGAAAAACTTTTTCGGCAAAAGAGTTTTTTGATAGTTTCTATTTTGAGTGCTTTTTTAATCATCAAAAATACATGCTTTGGGTTACAAACTCACCATTTGTGCAAATGTCATCTGGTCAAAAAACCCATTCATTACAACCAGCGGAACGAATTGAAAAATTAGAAAATCTACATCAAAAAATTTTAGATGGGGAGATTGATGCCAGTACGGCTATTGGATTTCCTGCGGCTGAAGAGAAAGAATTTGCTACCACATCAGGTTTAGTGACTGACATTGGGTTGCTTTTTGATGATGAAGAGATCTATTTATCTTGGATTGGAGGAGGCTTTGGTATTGGAGTAACAGGTGCGTATACGATTTTTTTTAACGAACCAGAGATTTTGCTAAAACTCTACGAAGGTTGGCATGTTTATAGACAGTTTTTAAACGATACAACAATATCTGAACTTAGAGGAAATCAAGTTAATACGTGGAATGGTCAATGGTTAAATTTATCATATGGTAAACAATTTCGAGAAGATTTTGATTTTGCTATGCTTCATGCACACAATATTTTTTCTCGTAGTGATAAAAATATTGAAGTAAATACTGTAAAGTGGAGTGAGCTTTTTTTTAATATTTCTCGAAAATTTCCTCATCATACTTTTACAGGCTATGTTTATAGTTTAGGGAAAACTAATAAAACGCTTGGCTTTTATCCCTTTCATTTCTCTCAAGCACAAAAACTATTTGACTATTATAAGATATTATTCGGCGAGCAAGCTGCATTAGATGATACCAGAGAGTATGAATCACTTTTTGGGCTGCATATCAAACGTGCTTGCAAGTTAGGTTCTCTTGGATTGCAGGCTTTAGAGCCAAAGGATTTAAGAAAATATTATGGAAATGATTCAAACCTCAAATTAATCAAACCGGTTGCTGCGCGAAAAAAGGGAGAAGCTGAAGAAGATTATAGCGTTCGAGTAAAAAACGCCGAACAGAAAGATTATGAAAACCTTATTACTTTCAGAACATATAAAACATGGTTATTAGCAATGATCACAAAAAACAAAGAAGAATCTTTGAAATATACCGCTGAAGTTGCATTAGCGCTTCACGAGTATAGGGAGGGAACAACAAAGACTGATAGAAAAAATCTTATTCAGTCTGAACTATTAGTGGCTAAAACTAAAAAATCATTTTTAGATGCACTGACAACGCTGATTAAAGATGTCGATGAAAGTAAGCTCAAAATGTTCAAGAGCTTACGGGATAAAGTACATTTGATGTCGGCTGAAGATTTTGGTTACTTTGTAGTTTTAATCAAATTTGACTACGCTTTTGCTGAGCGAGAAAGAAATTCATAAACCTTAAAAATATGATCATGAGCACTATTTATGTTAGAACTCTTAAAAGAGCAGACCATACTGTATTTTGCGTTGCCGATGGTCAAAAAACGTATTATGATCCTCAGTTCAACCGTAGTATTCCATATTCCAGTGGTCAGCAGATAAAACGATCCTTGCTGGAAGCATTGTCAAAATCTTTAAAGGAAGTTCCTTCCCCAACTACATTTTTATTTGATGTTGATAAACAGGGTGTGATGAAGGAAGGTGAGGTTTATGCAACCTGCAATCCACTATATTCAGACCAATTATTTGGTGGCTGGATGAAAGCTGCAAAGGGTGGTAAGGATAGAACTTTAAAAAGAAGAAGTCCACTTTCTATCTCAGCAATGTGAGGTCTTCATCCTTTGCTTTCTAGCGTTGATTCTGAAAATATTTCTTTTGATAGAAGTGATAGACCAAATAATGAAGTTATAATAAGAAATGAGAAAGGACAAGAGCTAACTGAAGAGCAAATTACTGAACTCTTGGTTGGAAAAGATAGGAGCTTAAGCAGAAAATGGATTCCTAATAACAGAAGAGCAACCGGACTTTTTGTTCAGGATATTGCCATTGATTTGCGTCGTCTGTTTTGTGTATCACTCAATATGTTGGAGCCGGAAATTATAGATACAACTGAAGAGTGTTTACGTGAAAAAGGATGGACAGAAACCGATACGGTTTTTGGTTCATGTTTGCTTGCTCCAAAGGAGATGCGTGAACGTTTGATTAAAGGGCTTGCTCATGCTATTATCAACTGGACAATTACATCAAATCAGGCACGCACTTTCAGTTTGATGGAAACTTTAGCCGTTTCGATTTCAGAAAATGCTAATAAAATTGCTGGTAGCAT
>Ga0073936_10004101_pt1 | contig 20407 bp, 18 predicted proteins | sample AliMusrvi5mmetaG_FD_87041 | JGI IMG/M metagenome (GOLD analysis project Ga0073936, IMG submission 87041) | Freshwater lake bacterial and archeal communities from Alinen Mustajarvi, Finland, to study Microbial Dark Matter (Phase II) - Alinen... | ecosystem: Environmental > Aquatic > Freshwater >... | reverse complement strand
GGCTGGAACCGGACGAAAGCGTCGAGGCCGCCGAGTTGAAGAAGCCCAGGAAAAGCCCCCACATGGAGGTGCCGATCAGCACGTAGGCCGGATAGGGAATCCCCACATCGCCGGGTTGGAGCAGCCCCGCCTTCTGCAAAAACACCCAGGAGACAATCCCCAGGAGCGGAGCGACGAACATCCACGTCAGACCCATGAACGACTTCTTGTAGCCGGCCAGCAAATCCCGCTTGAAGAGCTGCCAGATCAGCTCGCGGGCGCCCCACACATTACGCGCCATCACGACCCAAGTACGGAAGAGCCCGAGCTCGTGGCGCATGTTCGGGCGATAAACCGTGATGGGGGGATTGGCGATTGGGTTCATTGGGGGCATTTGTTTCATTGGAGATTGGTGAGCGGGTTCATTGGGGCATTTGTTTCATTGGAGATTGGGTTCATTGGAGATCGGGAGAGAACGAGCTCCCCAAGAATAGTGAAACCAATGCAACCATTCACTAATTCACCTTCTCTCCCCCAAATGAAACCAATGCAACCATTCACCAATTTACTCATTTCTCTCTCTCACCGGCCACATCGTACAGCGGAGCATCTTCCTTCACGACGCCGGCCTGCCGCCCCATATTCTGGAGGTAATGGATATATCCATTCAGCAATTTGACGGATTGTTCCACGAGTTTCTCGCCGGCTTGAAACACATCCGCGCCGATCAAGTTCTCGTCCTGAGCGGTTATCAGGTGGTCCAGCACCTCGTACGCGGAACCTCGGGCATTGCTGCAAAACTTGGCCGTGTCGAGGTAGTGGTAACGACCGTAGCCCTCCGCGATGTTTGCCGTCGTCGAGCGGGCTGCCCGAATCAACTGGTCGCCCAAACGGTACTTTTCATCACGAGACAAAGCAGGCATGACACCCGTTGCGACGAACACTCTCAACTCACGACAGGCCTTCCAGCACTCCAAATCCCGGAACGTCCTGAACTGCTCCGCCATAAGGCCTTCCTTCAATGCCACTAATGCCCAATGAGACCCATTCCCAATGCATCCAATCCCCAATGAACCCAATCTCCAAAATCCCCTACTTGATCATCATCCGCACCACCGGGTTGTTCCACACGCCCTGCGCTTTGCGCTGGAACGAGCGGAGGCGTTGGATCCGGTCGCGCACGAAATGGTGGTTATCCTGCGGGGCGTGATTGCCGCCCAGTTCCCCATCCGCCCGATCGAGCAGATCGGCAAATGCCGCAATGCGCTTGCCGACCACGTCCTGGACCAAATTGCGAATCAGACGGCCGAAATAATCGTTGGCCGTGTAGTAATCCTTGCGATCGCCTTTGACCCACACGCGTTGCACAGCGCCCCATTGTTCAAGCTGCCGCACGCTCATGCTGGCACTACCCTTGCTGATCCCGAGCGACTCCTTCATGTCATCGAGCGATCGCGGCGGTTCACTGAAGTAAAGGTAGGCATAGACCTGCCCCGCCACGCGCCCGACGCCAAGCGCCTGGGTGGTGTTGCCGGCTTCCTCGATGAAGCGGCGGATTAGAGGATCGTCGGAGGGGGACATGGCGGGTGCGAAGACCGTAGACCGTAGACAATGGACCTTAGAAGATAGACCTTAGAGATACACCTTAGAGAGAGACCTTAGACTGTGGATCCACTATGCAGGTGGCCCGAAACGGCCGATCAGGGGTGCCAAGCTCAGGACCAAGGCGCTCGTCATGTGAGCCACGGCACGGGAAAGGCGTCCCGTTTCCGCTTCAACTGCCTTGATCAGGCCTGCAAGCGTTCGAAACGTCTCGTCGGTGTGACCAAACAACTGACTACGATCCGCGTCGGACAAGTACTGCAGCCTGTGCGCCAAGTGCACGAAATAGCGGGTTTCGGCAAGGGAACCACGCGCAATATAGAGAAAATGCAGGTAATCTTTCTTAGACTCCCGAGTCGCCCCTTCGACGATATTGGCAGGAACGGAATAGGCAGCACGTCTCAATTGGCTCGTGAGCGCATACATTTCTTCTCGGGGAAATGCGCGACTCACCCCATAGACTGCCACCGTCATGTCATCGGCCTTCTGCCAAGCAATGATCTTGGTGTAATCACGCATCAGTCTGGAGCCTGCGGTCTAATGTCTATGGTCTACAGTCTACGGTCTCAGCCGCCTCGGCGGCTGCCGGACGGCAGACTCTGTCCCCGTGGCGTATGCAGAGGCACCACTCGTTCAATACATTTTGAACGATACTCGATTTGCCGGAATCAGTCAAGCGAGAACCCCATACCATGGGTCACGGGTGCATCTGCGATCCTTGGCACCCGAACTGTAGCCGCGCACGTTGGGCGCGGAGAGACACGGGCGCGAAAGTGGGGCAACGCGGTCGGCGCCCGCGTCTACAGAAGAAACCCAAAGATCGGAGATGCGCCCGTTCCTGCTGGCCCCTCATGGCAACGGTGGACCTTTGGATAATACCTGTTATGATCTGTGCAGTTCCGGACGGAATTGACTTCAGCGAACCAGAATCGCCATGACCGATAGCCTGACAACCCATGTCGAAGAATTCAGTGACGGTTTACCCGAGCGCCTGAAAACCGCTTGGGAGGAGTGCGTTCTCGCGAGTCCGGAGTCGGAACGCTTTCTGACGAGTGAATGGGCGCAGCATTGGGCAAGAACCCTCGGATCCACGTGCCCGTGGACCGGCAAAGGCCTGCTTTTCACCGAACAGACGGCCGAGGGAAAAATCGTCGCCATTTTGCCCCTTGTATTCGGCAGTAAAGGTCATCTTCGGGTTGTGACACCTGCAGGGTTCTATCAACCGTTCCGTTGGTTCGTGTGCATCCCTGAGTTCGCCTCGCAGGCCATCCCCCGCCTCGTGGACGCCATTTGCGATCATCGGCACGTCTGGGATTTGCTTCGAATATTTCCTTACTATGCGACGACTCCCGAGCGCGTCCTATTCCTGGATTCATTGAAGGCGCGTTTCGCCGCGGTCAGGGTCACGGAACGGGGGCGCACCATCGTCAACACCCTGGCCGATTCCTACGAACACTATGCCCGCATGGACTCGGTCAAAAAAATCGAATACTACGGCCGGCGACTCGCCAACACGGCGCCCTACTCCATCCGGCACTTCTGCAATCCAACGGACGACGCCGTGACCAACTTGCTTGACGGCCTGCGAACTATTGAAGCGAAATCCTGGCTTCCCCGGGAGCAAGGCAACCTGAGATTCGTATCCGACGCGAGCAGGCGTTTCTGGGAATCGCTGATTGCCACTTCACTTTCTCCGCGCCAACAGCTCAACGCGTGGATACTCTACGTCCGGGACGCGCCGGTTGCCTTCCGATTCTGCATCGTCTCCGGAACCACAAGTTACATGATTGCCAACCAATACGATGACGCCTACTCGGACTTCAGACCCGGCTGGCTGCTGTACCTGCAGGAACTGGCGTACGATTGCGCACACGGCATCCGCCGGATCGATATGGGGCCGGGCGACGGGCACTACAAGGAACGGTGGGGTGGCAAGCAAGACGCGATGCAGTTGGAGATAACGGTATTCTCACCCACTTGGACCGGTCGCCTTGCCGATGGCGTCTATGCCATCACCCGGCAGTGGCAAGAGTTTCGGACGGGGATCAGCACGCGATTTACGGCGAGGCCCCATAGCTTCACGGCACGAGGCATTGCGGGACTCCGATCATTGTGGAATCTGAAGCGTTCCGACTCTCCCTGGAATCGGGCACGGATTCGATCGGCCCTCTGGCGGAGAACCCATACGGTCATTTTTGCGGCCGAGCGCTCGCAGAAACCGGTCCCACTGACTCCCGGGCTCCGGATTGTCAAAGTGCATCCCGGCGATCCCAACATCCCGGTCGAGGACATCCGCAAGGCGGGAGCCGGCGATGATTTCGGCAATCTGGCCCGCGGCGCCATCTGTTACCTTGCCTACGAAGGGAAAACGCCAGTCGGACTCGGATGGATGTTCAAGGACAGCTACCTCCTTGCCCGAATCGGCTTTGCCGGCAGTGCTTCTTACCTTGCCGGGTATCACGTTGTGGAAGCGGCGCGAAGACGGGGAATCTACACGGTGCTTCTGAAAGTGATGGCCCACGATGTGGCATCCCAAGGCAAGACCCCCATGGTAGACGCTTCACCGGACAACATGCCGTCCATCAGAGGCATCGAGAAGGCGGGATTTCGGAAGACCGGTACGCTCAACTGTCTTGTCATTGCCGGCATGATCGTCCGCGCCGTCCTCACCCCAGTAACCCCGCGCAGTGAACAAATGCCGCCCGTATGACCTTTACACACCGTTGGCATCGATACGATAAGTTGCAGACTGGCACCTTACGCGTCGAGTTCCATCCCCCCGACCGCCTCCCCAATGACGTCGCCGCCTTCTGGCGGGATACCTGCAGAGCCAATGATCCGGCAAGCAGTTTCCTCTGCGGACCGGACTGGTACTCGATGATGGCAAGGGGTCGCGGTCCCGACTCCCAAGTTGCCGTCCTGCGGCGCGCAGATGGCACCATCCGGACGGTCGCGCCCCTTCTGCCCGACACGCGCCAGGTTTTCCTGGCCCTGGCTGGCAGGCGCCTGATGCAGGCCACCGTGCCGGTCGTCGCCGTCTGCGGCGGCGACGTTGTTGATAAGGATGCAGGCCTCGATGAACTCGACCTGCTTTTCTCTCACATCCTTGGCCACTACCCCCAGGTCAAGGGCGTGTGGTGTGATCACGTGACAACGGGAAGCCGCACGGACCGGCTAACGGAGTTGGCCCGCTCGCGCAGGGGTTATTGTTTTCAAACCCTATATACCGTGGCGCAGTGTCGGTTGGTACTCCCGAACAGTATCGACGACCTTCGGCGGCTCCGTTCGCGGAAGACGATTTCGAAAATCGAGGGTCGGGAACGAGCCCTGCGACGGAGCCATCGCGACGAGTGCAGGATTGTTGAAGTACGGCACCCGGAAGACTGGTCTCCCCATGCCGCACGGATCGAAACGCTAATGAACAATACCTGGCAGGCGAAGGAGCTTGGCATGCGCTTCGAGGTGGGGGAACTAGCCGAACTCGCCGCCAGAGGCTGGTTGCGCAGTTTTCTCCTCATGGCCGGCGACGAAGCGGCGGCTTTTGCACTGTGTTACCAGTCAGGCGATGTTTTTGTCTATGCCCGGATCGGTTACGATAGTAAGTTCGCCAAGTTCTCCCCCGGTACAATTCTCCTGTATCGCCTGCTGGAGCAGCTTTACATGAGTGACACACCCAAATATGTTGACCTTGGCGATGGAGACTTCGGTTACAAGAAAGAGTTGGCCAACGATATCCTTGAGGCTAATGCGTGCCTCATACTCCGTGGCACAGCGCAACACGCCTTTCTACTGCGCCTCTATGGCATGGCACGCGTCCTGAACAGAACCGGCCGCGCCCTTCTGGAGCAGGCGAATCGTCTGGGCCAAAAGTTCAGGCGCCTGCATTCGGGCAGTACGGCACCGTCATGAACCCTGTGCCCCCCAACACAACGGACCCGGCGGAGTCCGAGGGACGCAGGGCAGTTCCGGTCGACACGCTGATGCTCCCACCATTGCGGGGAACCCCCTCTGTGCGTCCCGCACCCGCACAAACAAACCGATTGCGAATAGAATTCCACCCTTGTGATCATCTCCCCGGCGAGGTCAGCACCTTCTGGCACGAGACATCCAAGGCCAACGACCCGGTGCTTAGCTACATCCGAAATCCGGAGTGGTTTCGCATGATGGCAAAGGGCCGCGACGATGCGTCCCGTGTCGCCGTCCTCCGGCTCGCGGATGGAACCATCAGGACGGTCGCCCCGCTCCTGCCCGACACACGCCCCATCGTCTTTGCCTTGGCCGGCAAACGACTGACACAGGTAAGCGTACCTGTCGTCGGCGTGGTCGGCGGCGATTTTATCGATGCGGAAGCCAGTGCCGACGAAATCGACGCGCTAGTGGCGGGTATTCTGAAAGAGTATCCCGAGGCATGGGGTGTATGGTGCGACACCGTCGCGGACGGACCCCGGTCGGTTCGACTGCGACGGACAAATCTCACGCGGGGCCGACACCTGCATCAGATCCTTTACTCGGTGGCGCATTGCCGCCTTGTGCTTCCGGAGACCAAGGCCGCCTGCCGCAATCTTCGCTCCCGGAAAACCGTCAGCAAAATTGAAGGCCGGGAACGCGCCATGGGCAGACAGCACGGCCCCTGCCGCGTTGTCGAAATCAGAAACGAACAGGACTAGATGCCCTTTTCCGGGAGAATCGAAGCCTTGATGAACGGCACTTGGCAAGTGCTGACGCGCGACGGCAGGTTCACGATCGAGGAGCTGTTGCCTTTCGCCGAGCAAGCTTGTTTGCGCAGTTTTCTCCTCATGGCCGGGGAGCAGGCCGTGGCGTTCGCGTTTTGTTTCCAGCGCGGCGACGTCTTCGTCTACCATCGTATCGGCTATGACACGCTCTTTGCCAAGTACTCGCCCGGTATCATTCTGCTCCATCGGCTGTTGGATCTCATCTATGACGATCATGCGCCCAAATATGTGGATCTTGGCGTTGGCGCTTTCGATTACAAAAAGGAGCTGGCGAACGACATCCTCGAAACCAATGCCTTCCTCATCCTGAGAAAAACACCGGTAAATGGCATTCTTCTGGGTCTCTATCGGACGATGCGTGCAGTGAACACGATCAGCCGCGTTCTTCTGGAGCGAACCCGGCGCACCTTCGTGAAAGTCCATGCTTCGGAATAGGACTCCCGACACCCATGACGGCCTTGCTTAATTGGACGGATACGAAGCGAACGCTTGCCAGTCTCGCTCTGATTGCCGCTGGTTCGGCGCTGCTGGCCCTGCAGGGATGGGGCGGCCGATTGACGGGCTTCGACCTGGTTCCCCATGCCAGGGAGGCCGCCCTTTTTCTGAAAACGGGTCTGATCCCGACCCACGGATGCCTGAGCAGCATGGGATCGTACATCCCGCCGGGAACGTCCTGGCTGATTGTGCCGGGGCAATTGCTGTTCGCCGATCCCCGGCTGGAGACCGTACCGGGAGCCCTGCTGCTGCACCTTGCCGCCATCGCCGGTGTTTACGCGCTGGCGCGCTGGTGTTGGACTCGGTCGGTGGGCCTCTGGGCGGCGCTTCTTTTTGCGTTCTCGCCGACGGCATTGAAGATGGCGGTCGGACTCTGGCCGCGCTTTCCCATGGCGGCCTCGGTCTGGTTCGCCTTCTTCATGGCGCGCTGGGCTTACGATCGAAAGCCCGCCTGCCTCGCCGCCGCCCTATTGGTCCTCGTCCTTGGACTGTACGTCCATATGGAGGGTCTCCTGCTCGTCGGAGTCATCCCCCTGGTCTGGATCCTGTTCCGGCCTCCTGTGTTCAGCCGGTGGCTGCTCGTGGCAGTCGGTTTAGGCTTTCTGATTTGGCTGCCGTATCTCGCCTTCGAGCGCGACCGGCACTATGTGGACCTGAAATCCCAGGTCGACGTTCAAACCCTGTTCTATACTCCCGACACGCTCGCCCGGGTCAATGCAATGGCCGTCAAGCATGGGCTTCCGCAACTGGACCTGCCCCAGACAGGCGCCGTCGAGAGGCGTCTGCCTTGGAAGGCGCGAGTGCTCGATGCCGGGAACACCCTGGCCTTGCGGATTGCAGGGGCATTCCAGAGTTTAGGCACCCCTTTTTCTCCTTACGGGCTGGGCAACGCTGTCGCACTGACCGCGAGTATGGCGTTGCTGCTGTTCCTTTTGGCGACGCTGCTGCCTGCCTTGCATCCCCTTTCTGTCTTCATCGACAAATGGGTTGCCCTCCCGCTGGACTTCCGCGGGCGCGACAAAGCGCGCCACTTCACTTTGGAGGGCCACGCTCCGTCGTGGCCGTCTTTGGTCGGGATTCTGACGCTGCTCGCCGCCTGTTGCGCGAACGAGTGGGTGTTGGCGAAAATGGTGAGTTCGCATGGCCATATGGAGGATTACACGAAGAACACGATCCGCTTATTTCAAGGCGTTCTGGCGTGTGCGGGGTGCGTCCTTATTTTCAGGCGGTCGATCACCGCCATATTTTTCCTCGGAGTAAATCGACCACTGTCCCGCGCAACACCCCTGGCGGTTTTGCTTCTGGCGGTCTGGGGCGCCATGGCATGGCTGGTCGGTTCAAGCATACCGTATCGTTTCTGGTTTCTTTGGCCGCTCCAGGTGGTGAGCTTGGCGGGCCTGGTCATTGCCGCGTCACAGGCGCTGACCCGATGGTTCTCACCCCGCCCTGATGCCGATCTTGGTTCTCATCGCCCGCGCGAACGACTGGTGCGCTCTGCCGCCGTGGCGACGCTGGTAGTCTTGACATTCTACAGCCCCCCTCTGCGCGACCGCTTGAAATCCTGGAACTGCGCAGGCTGGCAGGGGGCCTCCGGCGATGTCGCGGCGCTGCAGTTGCTGGCCCAAACCATCAAGAGAGAAGGACTTTCGTCCGCCTCCATTGGTTACCAGATGACCTTCTCCCCGTTCATGGCCTATTTCCGCGCTATAGATCAGGGCTACAAAGTGGGATCGGATTACGACTGGTATCTCGAGGCCGCTCACGGCATACGAAATATCAACACATCGCCTTCGGGGCTATCCGAGGAGGATCAATTCCGCCTCGTCGTCTCGGGCTCACCGTCGGGCAATCAACTCGGGCCTTTGTCCGCGTCCACAGCGGGCTGGAGCCACTTGGGCACATGCGGCGCCTGCATGGTGATGCAAAAAGATAAATGAAGTCAGCCCATGGCTCCTAGATTGACATTATGCCAAGCCTATCCGCCGTGCCGCAACCCTGCGTATGATTCAATCCGCCGCCGCTTGAAACCCCGGCAGCGCGCCCACATCCACTCCTCGTGACTGCAGCAGACGCAGGAGTCTTTGCGCAACGGCCTTCGGAGAGTAGTGCGCCAACGCCCATTGCCGCGCCTGCTCCGACACCTTCGCAAGCGTTCCTTCGTCACCCAAGACAGCATCCACCTGTTCAGGATTGTCCAAATCAACTCCGAGGTAATGAACGCCGTTTGTCGGCATGACGGGGAGACGAAATCCATACTTATTGAAGTCCAAGTGGAATGTAACACAGCCAGCCAGCAAACTTTCCCACAAACGCCAACTGTCCCACTGATAGACAATCTGTCGGCTTTGACGTACCGACTCGAAAATGCCCAATCGACCAAGGCATTTGTCGAGCAAGTCCTCCCTGAACCCTCGTTCACCGCCAAAGGCAAACCCATACCGGTTGGCCTGCATGCGCCTGAGTGTGGAGGGCATGTGCCGGCCATGCGACAACCGACAACATCGCTCATCGTACGATTCCATGCCGTCTTGAGAATATGGATCCCTTCGCCGGTCGCACTTAAAATGTCGTTCGAATATAGGCGTAAGCAACCGATCCGCATCCAACCGGACAGGGTGATTGCACCGGTAGTTTATAATCATAACGTTGTCACGCAGGATCCATGGGGACACGGACGCAAGGTGCCTCATGATACGAGTTGAGACGCCAAATGCCCACGGCACGGTTTGCCGCGGGTATTGTTGGTTGATGCTATAATGAGATTTCAGGATCAGATCACATCTTTGAACTTCGGAGTTCGAAAATGCCGTAAACTGTCCATCACCTGAGTCGACCCAGACCGTGAAAGGGCCTGCCCGGTTGCCAACAAACGATGGAAGCGACTCGTGATTCTGCAGGTAGCACGAGTTGAATATGACGACATCAGCCGGGCCAGGATCAAGTTGAGGTTCGAACTTGAATAGATAGTCACCCTCCTCCGGATCCCAATAGTTGACGTTTGAACTGAACACGACTCCGAGTTCTCGGAGGCCATCAGCAATGTTAATAACATCATGCTGAAAATTGCCGATCGAGGCACTGTATGGGTCACAATAGAATATGATCTTCATTGTACGTCCGTCTTATCCGACAACTCGTGACTTGCTTCTTGGCATTGCCACTTTATGCAGGGGGTGAGGTTAACTTCGGAGGCGCGGCTGACTCTAGAGCATTTGCCGGACGGTCACCCTCGAAGACCATGGTTTCGAAAGTCGCCAGATCTGCCGTCCAGCCTTTCCCGTGCGACTCAACACCGCGCAGATTCAGGTCTTTCGACTCGCCCGGGGTGCAACGCCGCACGTTGACAAACCCGGCCTCCTGGAGGGCCAAGGCCAACACATCACCGTCATAAAGAAACTGATGGCCCCAGCGGCGGAAGGCATTGTTAATCACAAAAGCCGGTTCATAGGCGTTGACCCCGTCCAGAAAGGTGTCGGTCACCCACCGGATGTACTGTTCCCGCACGGGTGTGCCGTCTTTCCGAAACAACCCTGCGAGAACTTCGAGATCCGGCGTGGTCAGGCGGATGGTGCCGCCAGGCTTCAAGATGCGACCACATTCCCGCAGCATGAACCGACCCTCCTGCCAGGTAATGTGCTCGATCATGTGCTCGCTGTAGATGTAGTCGAACGTGCCGGCCCCGAAAGGGAAGCGCTCCCTCGCATCGAGGTAGACGGCACTCTCGAGTTGGGGATCGATATCCGAGCACAACCACCCCTCAAGGCGATGAGGGCCCGCCCCTATTTGAAGCTTCCGTACGGCCGTTGACGCCAGGTAAGCACGGATGCGGCTGCGCCGGAATGCCCGTCCTCTCAGGCTATTGAATGTGTTGCGCGGGTGCTGCAAACACCCCCTCAACCGGCGCCCATCCCGTACAAGGCCCACAAGTGTTTCGCATTGCTTGAGCAGATTACAAAGGTTCATGCTTTTTCCACGCGGGTTCATGCCCGCACTGCCGATTCAGCTTGTACAAAAGATCCCAAAAGGCGCAAGGGCCGGCGTCGTCATCTCTACCACCCTGCCGCTGGACGCGGTTGCTCGACCGTCCTGAAACCACGGGCCATATCACCCGGCACTCGCAAACTCACGTACGGACTGAAAAATGGAGCTGAGGGCAATTCGCTATCCCACGTACGGCCCGCTTCTTTTTCGGGAGCCACGAAGACCTTTAATCCGGAATCGGTGGTCTTTTCCACCACGGCCACCGTCTTCACAGGGCCACTATCTTTCTCCCACGGTTTTATGAAGTCCACAATTTCAATCTCATGGAAGAAGAGCAGACAACTTACCAAGACAAGGCAAATTGCAGCATATCGTCTTGGAACCTGAACCAACGCGAAGGCCATGGCCCCACCCCCCAGCATCCAAAATATGGCGCCCCCGAATCGGGGGTCAGGCGCCGTAAAGAACCAATATGGCACCCCGACACACGGAACAATAAAGAACAACAGACCGAAGCCAGGTTCTCGAATTCCATTTCGCCGGCGCCGCAAGCAGGCGCCGCAGACCATTGAACAAATCGCCATCGCGAGGGGCACGACCAGGGTGGTCTTTTCGGTCCGCAGCATGGCCATGAGCCACAGCCAATATCCTCGCGCCGTGCCAACGCAAGCACTGGGAATGGAATCCCCCCATGTTGCCGCCCACATGCGGATAAGCGAATATGACCGGTTTATGTTTGCCCGCGGCACGCACCAATCAACGGCAAGACGTCCAATGGCAACGGGATACAACGGATAACCGCTCAGGATGCAACCCCTGACCATCCAGGGCAGTTCAACCGCCGCACCGACGGCCAGCATTCCCGCCACGAGACGAAACGCCTGAGATCGTCCCGCCGTTCGCCACGCATGGACCAACAGGACCCCGCAGGTAGCTGCCGCCACCGCGGCGAAACTGAGTTTGACGGTAACCCCAACGCACGCCAGAAGTATCAACAGCCATACTCCAGAATCCTGACGCCATTGGTCGGGAATCCGGCCGATGGCAAGTACTCGAATCAACTCGGAAGCCATCGCATTGCCCATCAGAAAAATGGCAATATCGGGGGATGGGCTTGAGATATTCCCGCTGCTGACGACATAGTGCAAGATGGGAACAATCATGACTAAGTCGTAGATCACCCACCCTTGCAGGCGACGTTCGCGACGCAAGGCTACCTGGACGGCACTCGTGCTCTTGAGCAACGTCCACAGGACCAACAACCCCGATGCCAGTTGATGCGACTTATGCGCAAAGGGGCCCACGTCAAGCAGGGCGACATAGAGGAAGTAACTCTGATTAAAGGCCAGGCGAGCGTGCAGGTTACCTAAGCCTGGAACAATCGGGTACTCCTTGGCCCACCGGACGCTATTGAGGTGGTAGAGACCGCTGTCGCAGTTGCCGGGTTGATTCGTTGAGTGCAGCGAAAGCCAAAACGCAATCACTATGCCGACGGCAAGATACCAGATCGTCCGTGCAGGTAACCGATGGTGGTCACGTCGGAGAATGCCGATGCCAAGTCCGACCAATCCAACTATAGCAATGACAAGGCCTGCCCGCCAATCCACAGGCAACGCAAAGTGCCACAGTTGGAGAACCACAATCGCGCCAGCCCACCCCCACCATAGATCCATCAAGTCATACGGGGCGCTTCGCCAGAAAACCCTTCTGGCCATATTGCCAAACCCAAGGAACACCCCGGTGAGGAGCAACCAAGCCAAGACAACTCTCACCTCTATCACAACGATGTCCTCCCGCATGGGGTATCAGCCCGCACTCAGCGACCGGCAGTCGACCAATGCAACCTACCGGCGGGTCTTCCATTCCTCGAAACGACGCATCTCGGCGGGATCCAGGAAGTTGCAATGCCGACACCGTACGGCCGACCACATTCCACCGATATTGGGCAATGCCGCCCGAACGATCGAGCGCAAGGCGGCAACCCGGGCGGGGTCCGCCCAGGGCGCCCGCGGGCGCACTCGCACGAGCACGAGCGTGATTCCCAACCGGAAGACGTACCACGCAAAATAGAACAGGAAGAGCGGGACGCCACGGTGTTTGATCGTGAACCGCCACCCGGCCAGGCTGTACCGGTAGCTGGCATCCTCGTGCCGCCCGGACGAACTGACGTGATGCACGGCCGCGCAATCGAACCGCGCGATGTTCTGAAATCCTGCCTTCTTCAAACGAAATCCGAGGTCCGTATCCTCCCCGCCATATCCAATGTAGGGATCGTAACCGCCCAGGGCGAGCACATCGGACCGCCGCGCCATGCAGCAGAGCGCGGCCAGGCAGTCGCACTGCACCTCATCGTTGCGCCCGCCGGAAACGCGCTGCGGCGAATCCCTCCGATCCAGACGCACGCTGTGTACGTGATCCCAGTCCTGGATGTGGGCCGCAATCTCGCCGCCCACCGAGCCAATCTCACGGCGAGTGGCAAGAATCGCCGCCATGTTGGCCAAGGCCCGGGGGTTGGCAAACTCCGTATCGCTGTCCAACTGCAGCACATAGTCCCCGTGGCTGGCCACCACCCCCTGATTACGCCGGTGGGCGGGGCCAACCGTCCTGGTACCGCAGATCAGCGCGACTTCGGGGAATTCTTCGCGGACCATTTGCGGCGACCCATCCGTGCTGGCATCGTCCACCACAATGACCTCACGCTCCACTCCCTCCTGTCGCCGCAACGATTGCAGGCAAACCCTCAAATCAGCCTTCCGGTTCCAGGAAGGGATGACGCATGAAACCAACGGTCGTTCGCTCATGCCCGCCTCCCTGTCGCTGCGGTCGCCTGCCTGGAAGGATGCACACAGAACACATCCTTACATGCCATGTTCTCGGAAAAATCGGTGAGCTTCACCAGTTTCGAACGGCTTACCAAAAACAAGTCGTAGTCATAGTCGATTAATTGAACGAGCACATCCTTGGCGGTCAGGCCAAACCGCTCCAATGTCAGTGTAGTCACTTCAATGAGTATGGTCGGCTTGCAACGTCGGATTGTCCTGGCGCCGCCGCGCAGTACAAACAGTTCGAATCCTTCGACATCAATCTTGATGAATGCAATGTCTTCGATGTCTTCTCTGCCGGCAAAATCGTCAATCGTCGTAAGGCCGATGTCTCCCGTTCGCCCGGTGATGTGGGTCTGGCCGGTATTATCCGGAACAAACTTCATCGAGGCCGTGCCTTCCGAATCAGAGAGGCCCATCCTGCATATACGAACACAGGACTCCAGGCCGTTGAGGGTGATATTCGTTGCCAGCCGCGCATGGTTCGACGGGAATGGCTCAAAAGCGTATATCGTGCAGTTCTTCTTCAGGACGTTTGCGAGGACGCACGAATAGTAGCCAAAGTTCGCGCCAATATCAAAGATGACACACCCTGGCGACAGGAAGCGCACGGCATGGAAAATTTGCCAGGGATCCTTGATGCCGAGCCAAAAGAAATCCGCTTCCACATTGTTGCTTGGATTCAGTCGCCACTTCAATCCCGCCCGCGAGACGTTAAAGTCCGCATTGATATTGGCGCCAAGCGCTCTTCTAAGTCTATAGTGCACCCACCATTGCCCCCGATGGTGCATCCGCATGCCATAGAACAGGAGGGATCGGGCGAGCAGACTGCGCCGATAATTGGTGGGGTCATTTTCCATGACGGCCACCCGACGCGCGTCTTTCTTTTGCCCCTATGATCGCCGTTACCGACCTGACCGGCAGGCAGCACTTCAAACAGGCACGAGCGTACAAACCGAGTAGCGATAGCGGCAAAGGAAACAGCCGCCACGCGGAGCGCCGCATCAGCCGGCGGGCCTCCAAAGCGGCGTAGTCCTCGATCACGTAATCCAAAAATGCCTCGCACGTCACATGCCAGTCCCCAAATTTGCGTTGGAATTGGCGATTCCTAAGCGTGACGTCCCATATGCGATGGGGCGGAGTCCTGGAATTGACCCCGGTTCCTCGACGATGCCATTCATAGAGGGTGGCCTGAACATACCGACCCCTCGCCCCGCTGGCAATCACACTCATCCAGAAGTCCACGTCCTGCCAACCGTACATGGACCCCCGGTAACCGCCCACCCGCTGCCAAGTTGAGCGTCGACACGGACTCGAGCCATGAAACATAACACTTCGCGCGAACTGCCGCCCATCCAGCCACCCCTGACCATCCGTGGCGAGTGAGCAATCCACGACTTTCGATTCCCCGGTATCGACGTTGTGCAGCAGATAGTCGCCGAATACGTAGTCGGCCTCCGGATAACGGGCGAAGGTGGCCCGCACCGTGGCGACAACCTGAGGAGGAAGAACGTCATCGCCATCGCATTGGATGAAAATGGAACCTGAAGCGGCCCGAAAACCTATATTCCGCCCGGCGGCATTGCCTTCATTAGTCGCCGGGTAAACGACCTTGGTGTTGGCGCGCTGTTCCAGCGCCCGGCATATCCGAAGCGTCTCGGCACAGGGCGACGGATTCTTCACTACGACCAGTTCAAAATCCCGATCCGTCTGGGCATCAATGCTGTCTATCGCGCGCTGCAGGAGAACTCCCTCATTGTAGCAGACCATTACGACTGACACTTTGTCATCCCGCATCGTGCACCACTTCCTCCGCCCGAACGTCATCCACAACCACACCCGCCTTCAACGTGAATATGTTGACAGAACGCGGAACAGAAGCAAGTAGTTCCAGCGTCAAAGCTCGTAGCAACGCGGCAAGAAGGCCTCAAAACCCGCGCTTCGCTTCATCGTGGAAGCCGGTTCAGACTGTTCAGACTTGCCCGCTGAACGACCTGGTGAGACATTGCAGTTATGAATCGATTGAAAGTCGTCGCCCTTGTGGTACTTGTCTCGCTCGTGACCCTCAAAATGCCGTATCCTGTCCTCGCGGTGCTCATGCTCTGGTCTGTCGTCTGCATGTTTCTCTTGCCGCGCGCCAAACGACGACCAGTCAAGATCGCCTTGGCGAATCTAGGCATGGTCTTCCTGATCCTCGCGGCCCTTGAATGCCTTCTCTGGATCCACCCCAATCTGTTCAAGCCCTCGGCACCGGAGGGCCATACGGAAGGCAGTTACACCAACCTGGAGTTTTATTTTCGCCAGAATGTCCCCGTGCTTGGGTACGCGGCGTACCCAAGCGTCCAAGCGACGTCCAGAAAAATGCATGGGGGCCGGATATTGTACGATGTTATATACTCCATGAACTCACATGGACTGCGAATAACGCCGCCAGCCCGAATACCGGGTGCCCGGGGGGTCCTCTTCTTCGGGTGTTCCTTCACCCTCGGAGAAGGCGTACGCGACGAGGAAGCGATGCCTTACCAGGTGGGACTCATGGCTGGGGATGGGTTTCAAGTCTACAATTTCGGGTTCCATGGCTATGGGCCTCACCAGATGCTGGCCGCCTTGGAGTACGGCTTTGTCGATTCCGTCGCGACCGTAACCCCAAAATATGTCATTTACCAGGCATTGCCTGAGCATGTCGGCCGTGCCGCAGGGCTGTCCAGTTGGGACCGGCACGGACCGCGATACCAACTCACTCCTGAGGGTTCGGTCGTTTACACGGGACCCTTCGATGCTTCGCTATGGACACCGGGTCCTGTAGAAGCGTACGTACGCTGGCAGGCACAAAAATCGTCAATCGGTCGCCTTATACTGGCATGGCCGCGGTCACCTACTCGACAGGATGTCGCCCGTTTCGTCGCGATCGTCACTCAAACGAAGCGACTGACCGAAACCCGGTGGCCTGGATCGGAGTTTCATGTACTTTTCTGGTCGGATGGCACGCGGATGTCCAGGCGCATTGAAAGAGAACTCAGGGAGCAAGGCGTACGGGTCCACGAGATCGTCGAAGCGATTCCTGGAATCGACAGGATGCCTTCACGCTACAGAATTCCAATCGACGGGCACCCGACTGAACTGGCGCACCGGGAAATCGCACGCTATGTGACCGAGCGGATCCTGCACGCGCCACCGGCCCGTGCGGCCCAGGGACCGGGCATCGATTCAAGGGCGGAACACTGACCTTAGCGTGCCTCGCCGTACGCCCCACTGCGCCCCACGCCGCGCGTGCGCGTCACCGCGCTCGATTCAGCACCAAGATGGTAAGGTAGACATACACCACGCTGAAAAGAGTCCCCACCGACACTGCCAGATAAACATCCCGCCGCGAATCGAGAAGCGAGGGATGGTCGTCCGGCAGCAGGCGCTGCGCAATGAGCGGGACGGCGTTCAACAGTCCGAATAGAAAGAAGAACGCAAACACAAAAGTCCGGCTGAGAAAATAGCCTCCGGCGGCGAAACCTACCATCGAAGCAATACTCAGGCTCGCCAACCGCTTCAAGTACGCCTGCGACTCGTTACGGGGGCGCCGCAGGGCAACCAGAGACCGCCAGCAACCCGTAATCCCCAACTGCATCAAACCGAACCAGAACCAATAACCGAATAATCCGATTTCCGTGTAACAACACACAAAGGCATTGTGCGCAGCCCTATCGCCAGCCACCTCCCAAAACATGCCGTATCCTATGCCAAAAATAGGTTGATGCTTGAACCGCCAGTTGGCCAAGCCCCAAAAATCAAGGCGCTCACGCGCCGACATATCCATAAGGCTTGACCCCATCGTGCTACACAGCACCAACACGACGAACAGCATCACCACTCCGCCATAGGGCACCCAGCGGGTGGGCAGCCTCAGGAGCAGCAAGCATGCGCCGGCCGCAGATAGGGCCACTATGCCGCCCCTTGAATGAGTCGACAGCAACGCGTCAAAAATCAGCCATGCCACGGCCAGCGCTCCCGCAAAAGTCACGGGGTTTAGACGCCGCGGATAGGCAAAAACAAGCGGTATGGCCCCTGCGAGGAACTGGCCCAGGTCGTTAGGATCTTCGAACGGACCAAAAAACTGGCTTCTGGTCTGCATGGTGCCCGTCTTATCGTCGTACACAGACAAGGGGCCGTGCCCGGCAAAGCCGTATCCGTACTGCTGCTGCATGAGGGCATGAATGGACATGATGATGGCCGCCACGACGAACACCAGCACAACAATCCGGGCGCGTGCAATGCGATCGACGACCGCCAGCAGGAGGATGACCAACAGGCAGGGCTTAAATGTGTCCGGAATGGTGTCCAGCACGCCCTGAAGATAACCGTTGCCGACGTGAGACATGATCGTGGCAAACCACAGGCCAGCCGCCAGCATGATCGCCGGGGTCTTGGGGAAGCGCACCGTCTGCTGGCTGGCATCCATCATCAGGCTCAATGCGGAGATGTAGCCGATCGCCTGCAATACCGGGATCCCGAACATCCAGGGAACCAACCATTCCTGCGGACGCCAGAAGACCAGGAACATGAAGATGATAGTCAGGAAAAAAGTCATGGGCCTGCGTGATCGTGTGCCATGGAATCCGGTAAGCGACCATTATGCCGGTCCGATCGTAAATGGAAAAGCGTTTTTGCGGCAACCTTTTGCGGCAACCGGCGATGTGGGGGCGGCACGAATGCGTCCATGTGGGGTCGACTGCCAGCCCGCCGTGGCGGGTCCCCCGTCGACCTCCGGGCTGGCGGATGGGGACATCCGCCCCACAGCCCTCGTCCCGCGCAACGCTCCATGTGGGGTCGACTGCCAGCCCGCCGTGGCGGGTCCCCCGTCGACCTCCGGGCTGGCGGATGGGGACATCCGCCCCACAGCCCTCGTCCCGCGCAACGCTCCATGTGGGGCGGTCGTCCTCGACCGCCTGCCCCGGTCAGGCCCGATCGATGACCGTGATCTCCCCCTGGTACGGCCATTCTTCGGCACGACTGACGAGGCCCGCGCGAACCGGATTCTCGCGCACATACGCCCACTTCTCACGATAACTTTCGGAATGCCGGATAATGTGGTCAAAATAGCCGGACTGCCAGGCAACCGAGGCCCCACCTCGCTCCATCGACGCGAGCGAAAGGCTTCGCTTCAATCCTCGAATCCACGTCCCCAGGGTGAATCCTTCCGGCCCTCTCAGGAAGAGATGCACATGCTCAGGCATGATGACGTAGCGTCCGACCGCAACCGAAGCCAGGTGCAGGGCTTTGCCCGCGTACTCTACGAACGCCTCATGGCACGCTACAGAGGCCAGAAGTCGTTGGCGGCCTGCCGTACAGAATGTCACGAAGTACAGCGGCGGAGAATAATTGGCGTAAATCTCCCCCAGCCTATGCGGCCGCGGCACAAACCTGTCCATTGCCAGTCCTCTCGCAGGCGGATGGGGACATCCGCCCCACATCGCGCTTCGCTCTTCTTCTCATCACAGCCCTCGTCCCGCGCAACGCTCCATGTGGGGTCGACGTCCCCGTCGACCTCTGGGCAGGCACTTGTCAAAGCGCCCTCACAGTCGCAGGCGGATGGGGACATCCGCCCCACATCGTAGCGGACTTACTCGTCCGGCTTGTCGGGCTCCTCGGGTTCTTCCGGCTCTTCCGGCGGCAGCAGCGGGCCGCCGTTGATCAGACTCGCCCGGACCCAGGCGGCGATGGCGGCCAGCCTCCGGGAAAGCTCCTCATAGTCGCCCGCGGCCCCGCACTTCTGAATCTGCGCCAACTCCCGGCGCGTCTCCCTGCATTCCCCTTCGAGTTGACGCAGTCGCTCCATCGACAAATCGTCGCCCAGCCACTGGAATCCCATGCCTGCTCCTCCCGTTCGAATCGTTGCCCCCCGGGCGGACCGCGCAGCGGCCCGCCGTATCCGACGTCATGCCGGACAAGGCGCCTTTTTTCACAAATGGGAATACCGCGTCAAGTAAAAATCACTTTCATGCGAATTTGTCCCCAAGATGGGTCCAGAGGTCCGCGCCGGGTCACGAGTTCCGGGTCAAACTCCCGCCTCCCGGCCCCGCCCAACCGTCAGGAGTCCAGGTAGCCGCGGGCTACGGCCTCGCGGATGAGGCTCTCGGCATAGGTCCACAGCGTGCGTGACCCTTCCGCCACGTGACGGTTGCGCTCGGCGACGCGCGCGCTCGTGATGCCGTGCTTGCGCCACACGCTGCCCTGCGTCGCGAAGTTGTGCAGCAGCGGCTGGACACGGTCGAGGGCCGCCGCGAACCGGGCTTCCGGCGTTTCTCGCGCCTCGAATTCGTCCCAAAGCGCCCGGAATTCCGCGGCCTGGTCGCCCGGCAGCAGGCCGAAAATCCGCTTGGCGGCCCGCGCCTCGCGCTCCACTTTGCCGACGTTGCCGGCCGTGTCGTAAACGTACGTGTCGCCCGCGTCGATCTCCACGAGGTCGTGCGCCAATACCATGCGGATTACCTTGCCGATATCCAGGCCGCGCGTGTTGGCGTGCTCGGCCAGCAACACCGCCATCACCGCCAGATGCCAGGAATGCTCCGCGTCGTTTTCATAACGCGAGCCGTCCATGAGCAGGGTCCGCCGAAACACCGACTTAAGTTTGTCAATCTCGCGCAGGAACGCCATTTGCGCCCCCAGCCGTTCCGATACATCCGGCGGCGGCGCAGGCACTTGATGTGGGGCGGATGTCAGGCCCCCGCTGTCTTGATGTGGGGCGGATGTCAGGCCCCCGCTGTCTTGATGTGGGGCGGATGTCAGGCCCCCGCTGTCTTGATG
>Ga0073936_10004093_pt1 | contig 20426 bp, 17 predicted proteins | sample AliMusrvi5mmetaG_FD_87041 | JGI IMG/M metagenome (GOLD analysis project Ga0073936, IMG submission 87041) | Freshwater lake bacterial and archeal communities from Alinen Mustajarvi, Finland, to study Microbial Dark Matter (Phase II) - Alinen... | ecosystem: Environmental > Aquatic > Freshwater >... | reverse complement strand
GCCGCCGCCGCCAAGGCGCAGGCGCAGGCCATTGCCGTTGAAGTTGTTATCAATGTTGAGTTTTTCGATGCGGGCACGGATATCGGGCGGGGCCGCGGCCTTGTCCTGTTCGGTATCCCATGGGCCGGTCCAAGTCACTTTGTTGTTCTTGTCCCTGATGGTGGCTTCCTTGCCGCCATCCGCGGATTTCATCTCGATGCTGCCTTGTTCATCGACCATGCGGAAGACGGCGCTGTTTTGAAGCTGGATGCCGCCGCCGGGAACCTGGATGCCGCCGCCGGGAACCTGCATGCGATTTTTCAGGGCATCCGCCATGCGCTTTTGCATTTCCTTCACGGCGTCGCCCACTTTCGGCATGTCATTGCCAAACAGGCCTTCAGGAATGGCGGCACCGTTCTGCATGTCGCGGAGTTGGCGTTCGATGGCTTCGCGGATGCGTTTGGCTTGCTCCTGCGGCATACCATCGAGCATGAGGTTGTCCGGTGCCTGTGGAACGGCGGCAATTTCACCGCCGTCCGGCCGGGTGGCCAGCGTGATGGATTTGGTGCCGGGCTTGCCGTGGTGGATCAAGTCCAAGGTGATTTCGTCACCCGGTTTGTGACTTTGGATTTGTTTTACCAGATCGGCGTGTGAGCCGACCGCCCGACCCGCGACGCGAGTGATGACATCATGCTCGGCAAGGCCGGCCTTGGCACCGGGGCCGTCCGGATCAAGGGCGCGGATGACGATGCCCTCATCGGCTTTGAGGCCGATATGGGCGGCGAGCACATCAGGGACGTGAGAAGTGCCGATACCCAGATAGGGGGCGACTTGGGTGGCGGGAACCGGTGCCTCGGCGCGGGCGGCGGGCGAAGCGGGCGCTTCGGCCACGGGTGGCGGCGGCGCGTTGTCCGCAGGCGGCTCGATGGCCGGGAGCGGGCTCGTCAGCATGGCGGCGATGCCGACGGGGATGAGCGGATACGTGTTGATTTTCATGGCGTTCATACTATGAGCGTAGTAGTTGCTCGGGTTTTTGCAAAAAAACCCACATCAATCGATTTTTTCCGGGACGAGGATGTATTCGACGCGCGGTTTTTCGTATTCGATTTTCCTGCCCTCGGGATTGACGAGGGTGACGCGATCCCAATAGACGACTTTGACGACGCGCTGGGGCTGGTTTTTCGACTGCCAGAGCACGCCCTCATCGCTGGCTTGGCTGAGGCCGGTATTGAAGGCGGCGGGGACGAAATTCTGCGCGGCCGGGGGGGCCGGAGCGTTGGCGAACGGCGCGACTTGAGGCGGTTGGGCGATAGGAGTGGCTGCGGTTCGGGGCCGGCTCTTGCCCGGGAGGAATAAGGCGGCGGCGACCCCGAGCAGAGCGACGGCGGCGGCGGCGGAGAGCATCGGGCGGTGGCTGTGGCGGCGGCCGACGGGTGCCGGGGCCGCTTGGGGGAAAGGCACGACGGTGGTTACATGCGGGGCGTCGAGGGTGGCCACCAGAGCGGCCATGAGTGCGGGTGCCAGCTTCGCCGGTTGGCTTTGGCGCAGTGAGATTTCAAAGGGTGCGTCGGCAGGGTCGGCGGTGGTGAGGGTGCCCTTCGCCGAGTCTTCAAGGCGTGCCAGAAGCTTCCGGTCGAGGGCTGCCGGACGCAATCCTCTGAGGTTGGCTTCGAGTGCTTGGAGGTCGGGGGACATCGGAGGGAAGGATTCAGATGGAAAGGTCGCCGCGGCGGCGGGCGCCACCGAGTTGGCGCTTGAGCGCCTCAAGTCCATAGCGATACCGTGAGGCTGCCGTGTTTTGAGAAATGCCGAGAATTTCACCGATTTCTGAAAATGTTTGCTCGCCCCAGATTTTCATGACGATGACTTCGGCGAATTTTGGTGGCAGTTCCTTGAGGCTGGCTTCGAGTTGGTTGCGGGTTTCGTCATCCGGGGAATCGGTTTCAAACCATGGTTGAAAGGCTTCGCCCTGCTCGGCATCCAGATCCGCGACGACGCTGTCCTCGCGGCGTTTGCGGCGGTCGTCGCGGCGGCTCAGATCGATGGCGAGGCGGCGGATGGTGGTGTAGAGATAGGGCATCCAGAATTCGCTGCCGCCGACGAATTCGCCGCTGTGGAGTTTCTCGACGAGTTTGACCAAGGCGTCCTGCAACACGTCTTCGGCATCTTCGTGGGAGCGGGTTTGCTGGCGGGCGAACAGGAGCAGCCTGGGGCCTTGTTGTTCAAGCCAGGCGTGCCAGACGGCGGGCTCCGGCGCGGCGTCGGGATCGGGTTGTGAAGAGGGCATGTCAGGGGGAACCTCCATGAAGCGATGGGACGGAATGCGATTATGTTAGAAACGGCGGGAAACCTGCGGCTCCGCGCCGTCCCAGCCGCCGAGTTGGACGGCGCGACGGAAATGGCTTGGGGCGACCGGATTGATGGAAAGCCGCGCACCGCGTTGGCAGACGGTCATGGCGGCAAGCACCGGGTCGGCTTTGAGTTCGGCGAGGGTGAGCATGCGCGGCAAGGTGGCGACGTATTCGAAATCAACCAACCACCAGCGCGGGTTGGCGGCGCTGGCTTTCGGATCAAAGTAGTTGCTGGCGGCGTCAAACTGGGTGGGATCGGGGTGGGGCGGGCCGGCGACGCGTGCGATGCCGACAATGCCGGGTGGCTTGGTGCTTGAGTGATAGAAGAGCGCGAGGTCGCCGGGTTGCATTGCCTTCCACATGAAATTGCGGGCCTGGTAATTGCGCACGCCGGTCCAGGGTTCCCTGCCGACCCGGGCGAGGTCGTCGATGGAAAACATCTCGGGTTCGGATTTGATCAGCCAGTGGGACACAAGGGAACGGAAAGCCGCAACGACGCAACACACAAGCGAAAAAAGGGAGGGGTGCCGTTACTCAGGCCATGCACCTGATGGATCGACAGCGTTAGAACGGCAATGTTGCCAGAATCAGAGTGTTGAGTGAAATATGCCTGAAGGATTTGAAAGCCGTCACTCAGGCCATCTCGCCGCGCCCGGTTGTGGTTGCTAATTTCCTTCTTAGCGCCGGGCGTAGCGAAAGCCGGGGAAGACACGGACGAGGCGGCGCATTTCGAGTTTCATGAGGGTGGCGGTGACGACATGGGCAGGCAGGCCGCTGCGCTCGATGATGCGGTCCACGGAGGCTTCATCATTGGTGACCGCGGCGAAGACGGCGGCTTCTTCCGGGGGCAGTTCAGGCGTGGCGGCGGCTTCTTCGACGGGCGCGGCCTGGCGAGCGAAGGGCAATTCGCCCAGATCATCGAGAATGTGAGAGGGGTCGGCGACCAAGGTGGCCCCGTCGCGGATGAGTTGGTGACAACCGGCAAAGGTGGGTTTGTCGATCGGGCCGGGGACGGCGAAAATGGGTTTGCCGTATTCCGAGGCGAGGTTGGCGGTGATGAGCGAGCCGGACCAGGCGGGGCACTCGATGACCAGCACGGCGCGTGCCCAACCCGCGACGATGCGGTTTCGCATCGGGAAGGTTTGCTTGTCCGGAGCGGTGTCGAGCGGGAATTCGGAAACGACTGCACCGTTGCCCGTGGCGATTTTCTCGGCGAGGCCGAGGTTTTCCGGCGGATAGAGCTTGGCCAGGCCGGAACCGATCACCGCGATGGTGCGCCCGCCGGCGGCAATGGCGGCTTCGTGGGCCGCGGTGTCGATCCCGCGTGCCAACCCCGAGACAATCGTGAACCCGGCGTGCGCGAGCTGATAGGAAAATTTCTTGGTGGCCTGCGTGCCATAGGTGGTGGCGCGGCGGGAGCCGACGATGCTGATGGCGTGGCGGTCGCGCGGCTCGAGTTTGCCCCAGACGTAGAGCAGCAGCGGGCGGTCATAGATGTGGCGCAATGGGGCGGGGTAGTCCGGATCATCCTGGGTGATGACGGCTATCCCGCGCCGGGCCGCCTCGGTGAGTTCGGCGGCGGGATCGGCATGGTCTTGCCAGGCATGGAGAATGGTGGCGGTTTCCTCGCCGACGCCATCGACGCGCAGCAGGCGGTCCTTGGCCGCGCCCAGGATGGCGGAGGCGTCGCCGCCAAACGCTTCTAACAACCTCCGCACCCGGATCGGACCGATTTGAGGCAGCAGGTTGAGTGCGACGAGGGCTTCGAGCGGGGACATGGGGGGTAAGAGTTGGAAAGCTGAAATGCTGAAATGCTGAAATGAAGAAGGGGGAGTGAAACGCTTTCAGCTTTTCAGCTTTTCAGCGATTTTTTCAGGGACGGGCGGCCCGCCAGAACCGCTGACTTTCGGCCCTCCCGAGTGTTTCTTTGTCGCAGACATGATCTATGGCAAACAACTAGCTGAATCCCGCGCTGCTGGGAAGCCGGAACTGCGGGAAAGAGACAAGACGACAGGACGAAGACACAAGACAAGAAATAAGATGTGGCAGCTCTTATCTTGCGTCTTGTGTCTCCAGGTCTTGCGCCTTTTCCGCGAGCAGCGCTTCGTCCCAATCTTTCCAGACCGGGTCGATGTTGTGATCGCGGAGCATGGCGGCCACTTCGGCGGTGCCGCGGGTGTCGCTGATTTGGAATTGCTCGGTGGCCTTCTCGCGGCCGGACTTGGTTGCGAGTTCGACGCGACGGCCTCGCACTGTGAGGTGGAGGTCCTCGCCACCGGCCCCGGTGTAGCCGCCGGGTTCGGTGCGGGCGCCGGCCGACATGTGGGTGACCCCGAGGTTGGCCACGGCATCCCGCAGCGGCGCGGGCTCGCGAGTGGAAATGACGATGCCGACCTGCGGAAAGATGACGCGGAAGGCGGCGATGAGTCTAACAAACCAGCGATCCGGGAGGAACAGGGCCGGGTCGGGCTGGTATTGATAGTTGCCGGCGTAGGGGCGCATGCGCGGGAAGGAAACGGTGAACTGCGCTTTCCAGCAGTGCTTGTAGAGGTATTCGAGGTGGGCGCAGAGGGCCATGGCTTCGGGTTGCCAGGGTGCGAGACCAAACAACGCGCCGATGCCAATGCGGCGGAAGCCCCCGGTGTAGGCACGCTCCGGGCAGTTGAGCCGCCAGACGAAGTCGCGCTTCGGCCCGGCGGTGTGCAGCGTTTGATAGACACCGCGGTCATAGGTTTCCTGATAGACGACGAGCCCCTCCGCGCCGTGGCGGACGATTTCGGCGTAATGCGCGTCCTCCATCGGACCGACTTCGATGGCGAGGGTTGAAATGAATGGCTTGAGCGCGTCCAGGCATCGTTGGAGGTAGCCGTCTGAGACGAATTTCGGATGCTCGCCGGCAACCAGCAGGAGGTTGCGGAAGCCCAGACCGTGGAGGTGCCTGGCCTCGCGGACGACCTGCTCGACACTGAGCGTGCTGCGTAGAATGGCGGCATCGCGGGAAAAGCCGCAGTAGCTGCAATTGTTGATGCACTCGTTGGAAAGGTACAAGGGAGCGAACATCCGCATGGTCTTGCCAAAGTGGTGGCGGGTGAGTAGCTGGCTGCGTCGGGCAAGGGCTTCCAGCGGCGGGCCGGTTTCCACGTCAAGCAAACGCCCGAAGCGCCGCATCAGCGGCGTCGGCCGTTCCAACAGCGCGGGAAAAACATCGGCAAAGGCCATCGCAGAGGAAACATGCTGCCTGCGGGACGCAACGTCAAAGTCAAGACGCGGGAAAATGAAATCGGGGCACCCGCAAAGTTTTTCATTTTACTTGTTGCAATTCGTTCTCAATTGGTCAAAATTCACGGCGTGCGACACGCGGCGACAAAGGTCTTGGAAAGTGACAGTGCGATGACCCTGAATCAGGCGCGGGTGGGTTGTGATCTGCGGGTTCAGGTGTTGAGCGGCCCGAGTTGTGAGCGCTTGCGGGAGCTGGGGTTGTGCGAACAAATCCAAGTGCGCAAGCTGGCGGACGGACGTAACTTGATTTGTTCGGTGTGTGGCACGCGGCTGGCCATCAGCCGTGAATTGGCAGAGCAGGTGCTGGTGAAGGCGGGTTAGACAGGTGCACCACGTCCATGCCGTCCTCCTCCGAAGTTGCCGCCATGATCGTGCTGATCGGCAATCCGAATGCCGGCAAAACCACCTTGTTCAACGCACTGACGGGTGAGAACCAGCGGGTGGGAAATTACTCCGGGGTCACGGTGGAAGTGCGCTCGGGGACGTTTTTCACACCCCACGGCCGGAAGTTGCGGGTGCTGGATCTGCCGGGATGTTACTCGCTGCGGGCGGCCTCGCCGGACGAGGCCGTGGCCGTGGATGCACTGGCAGGCAGGCTGCCCGGCGAATCCAAACCCGATCTGGTGGTCTGCGTGGTGGATGCCTCCAACCTCGAACGGCATTTGCAGCTTGCGCTCCAAGTGGTGGAACTCGGGCTGCCCTGCGTGCTGGCGCTCAACATGATCGATGTCGCGGAGCGTTCGGGCTTGCGACTCGACCCGGCTAAACTGGCCGAAGAACTCGGCATCCCGGTGGTCCCCTTGCAAGCCAGCGCAGGCAAGGGCGTGCTCGAATTGAAGCAGGCGCTGCGCTTCCCCCTGCCCCATGCCGCCACCGCCACATGGCTCACGCCCGCCGCGGAGCCCGAGGCGGCCCGCCGCGACTTTATCAGCCGCTTGTGTCAAATCGCAGCGCGGCGGCCCGCGGTGCATCACTTGACCTGCTCGGATCGCGTGGATGGGTGGTTGCTGCACCCGGTGTTCGGCTGGCTGTTTTTCATTGCGATCCTGCTGGCCATCCTGTGGTCGATTTTCAGCTTCGCCAGAATCCCCATGGGCTGGATCGAAGCGGCTCAGGGGGCGCTCGGCGAGCGGGTGAGAACACTGTTAGACCAAGGCGACTTGCGCTCGTTGTTGGTGGACGGCGTGATCGGCGGCGTCGGTGGCGTGGTGATGTTCCTGCCCCAAATCGTCCTGCTGTTCCTGTTCATTGGTTTGTTAGAGAGCACCGGCTACATGGCGCGCGCGGCGTTTCTGATGGACGCGGTGATGGCCAGGGCCGGCCTGAGCGGCAAGGCGTTTCTGCCCTTGTTCAGTTCCTATGCCTGCGCCATTCCGGGCGTGATGGCGACCCGCACGATCCCGTCCGCCAAGGAGCGCCTGGTGACGATTTTCGTCGCGCCGTGGATGAGTTGCTCGGCCAGGCTGCCGGTGTACTTGCTGATCGTGCCGCTGTTGCTGCATGAGGAGGAGGGCTCGTGGAAACAGGCGCTGGTGTTGTTCTTCGTCTATGCCTTGGGCACCTTGAGCGCGTTTGTGGTGGCGCGGGTGCTGCGCGGGCGGCTCGGGCCGGATGCCACCGCCAGCCATTTCATGTTGGAAATGCCGCCCTACCGGGTACCGCAGTGGAGCTATATCTTCCGCCATGTGTTGGAACGCGCGTGGGCCTTTGTGCAGAAGGCCGGCACCTTGATTCTCGGACTCTCGATCCTGTTGTGGGCGCTGAGCACCTATCCGAAATCCGCCAGCGCTGATGAGGCGGAGCGGCTGGCCCACAGCGCGATGGGCCGGATGGGCGCGCTGATCGAACCGGTGGTCAAGCCGCTCGGCTTCGACGGTCGCGCCGGCACGGCGATCCTGACCTCGTTTTCCGCGCGCGAGGTATTCAATGCCTCGATGGCCATTTTGTTCCGGGTGCGGGACTCCGGTGCTGACAAGGCGGCGCAGCGCGGCAGGCTCCGGCAGCAGCTCGCGGCGGCATGCTGGCCGGACGGGCGCCCCCTGTTCACGCCACTCTCCATGCTTTCGCTGCTGGTGTTCTACATCTACGCCCTGCAATGCCTGCCCACGGTGGCGGTGGTGGCCCGCGAGTCCGGCTCGTGGCGCTGGGCGCTGGGCCAATTCGCCTTCATGTCGGCATTCGCCTGGCTGGCATCGCTGCTGGTCTATCAAGGAGGGAGGTTGTTAGGATTCGCATGAGCGCGGACTGGCAGTCTCTAACGGCGGTTGGAGTGGTGATCCTCGCAGCCGCGGTGTTGCTCTTGCGGCTGATCCGGAGCAGGCGGACCGGTGGCTGTGGTGGTTGCGACAACTGCGGAAATCACCCGCCGTCGCGGACCCGGAAAAGGGGTTAGGTGATTCCGCTAGACCTGCTTGTTTCCCGACCTGGCGGCCTTGACCACCAGATGATACTCGCCATTTTCATCGATGCCGCGCCAGCCGAGCTTGGCAAACGCGTGCAGAATGGACGTGAGGGGTTCGCCCTCTTCCTCGCCTTCACCGTGCTCGATGGTGGCGGCGTGAGACACGCCGTTGACGCATTCGATGCTGATGACGGTGCGGAAGCTGTAAAGATAGATCCAGTCGCCCCATGTCTTGCTTTCGTGGCGGGGCTCAAAGTGTGCCTTGCGGAGCGCATCAAGCAATTGGGTGATGGTGCAGGGAGCTTCCGAGTGGGGAATGACAAGCTGAGTTTCCATGGTGGGGTTTGAGAGTTGCGGCGGGGTTGGGTTGGCGGAAAATTCCGGGATCACGCGCATCATGTCGAGCCTGAACTGCGCGGCGGGGCTTTCACAGGGTTTGGCGGCAGTTCGCTCGTCGACAAGTACACGGTGAGCGGGATTGCGGCGGCGGCACACACCCTCAACCACGCTGAGGCCCAGTGCAACAGCAAAACCGCTTGCTTTTCACAGCCGGATGACAGGCGACGATTCTTGCTTCCCGACATTCAGAAAAAATCCGAAAAAAAACCTTGCCGGGAGGGAGAAACTACGGTTAGCTGCCTCCAGAAGACGCGGGCATAGCTTAGTGGTAAAGTCCTAGCCTTCCAAGCTAGCCATGCGGGTTCGATTCCCGCTGCCCGCTCCGTTGCCGATAGATGCCGCTCAAATTCAACGTTTCAACCAATCATCCACCCTCGCTCCATGAAAAAGACCGTACGCTTCGCCCTGCTGAGTGCCGCACTGGGCCTGCTATCCTCCTCCGCGGCATTGGCTGCGGCTGATTGTGTCAAACTCGCCCTGTCCGTCAAACTCGCCGTTGCGGCAAACCCCTCCGCCACCCTGCAAATCGTCGAAAAGGAAGTGGCAGCCACTCCGGCTTGCGCCTGTGAGTTGGTGAAGGCCGCCATCGAGGGCTCCAAGGCGAGCGTGGAATTGGTCGCCGCCATTGTGCAGACGGCCGCGACGGTGGCTCCCGAACACCGCCGACTCATCGGCCAGTGCGCCGTGGCGGTCGCACCCGACGCCCGCGCCAACGTCCAAGCCGTGCTGGACAAGTTGGAACACGGCAAAGCCAAGCCGGCCGCCAGCTCCAAGGGCGGGATGAGTGCCAAAGGCGCCGAGGTGGTGCCCCCGTCGCCGGCCAGCAATCCGCTCGACTTCCCCGGTTCCGGTATCGGTGAGCCCCCGGTTCAAGTCGGGCCCAATCCCGGCGGCCCGGGCGGATTCCCGATCCTGCCCTTTGGCCCGCCGACTGTCCTGCCACCGATCATCACGCCACCGATCATCACGCCACCGATCGTCATCCCACCGATCATCATCCCGCTGCCCATCACCCCGCCGACCGCCGGTAACGTCTGATGAGGCAGGCAGCCATGGCAGCAGGCCAATCCGTCACCCCATTCTCCCAGTCACATTCTTCACTACATGAAACACCACCTCGTCCTAATTTCCGCCTCCGCCCTCGCGATCGGCACGGCTTCGGCTGCCGAGGGACTTTATTACATCGGCACGGAGGCTCAGCAATCGATGCCGCTCAAGTGGACGGCCGGCTTGGATCTCACCTATGACGATAACGTGACGCCCGGCACCGCACAAAAGGACGGTGCCTTCTCGGCCAATCCCTATGTGGGCCTCTCCTTTGTCAACATGACCCCGCAGACCACTTGGGATGTGTATGCCCGCCTGGGTGCCATCTACTATTTTGACAAGCCCAATTCCCTCACCGACGACGTCTACCCGCAAATCCGCGCGGGCGTCAACCTCACCCATCGCTTCGACGAGCGCCTGCGCTTTTCCAGCAACAACTTCATTGCCTATGAATTGGAGCCGGACTATTCCTACGGGTTTGCCACCTCCCGCCAGTCCGGCGCATACCTATACTGGCAAACGGACAATTCGATCGGCTATCGGTGGTCGGAACGTTTTGCCACCTATTCCGGCTTCACTCTGATGGGTTTGGACTACCCCGACATGCAGAATCAGAACCGCTTCACCTGGACGCTCTACAATCAATTCCGTTATCAGCTCACGCCCCAGCAAACGGTGCTGACTTTCGATTACCGATATGGTCAGACGACGGGCGACGGCTACGCCTCGGATTCCACCGACCAGTACATCCTGTTAGGCGTCGAGCATCGCTTCAGTCCCAACACGATCCTGGTGGCTCGTGCCGGTCTCCAACTTCGCTCGGTTGACCAAGGCACCGACACCTCCAACCCGTATTTGGAATTGGCCTTGAATTCGAAAATCAACCAGGATTTCACCATCAAGGGGTTTGCCCGCTATGGCGTGGAATACTATGACACGGTGCAACGGGTCGGGCTGGGTCTGTACGACTTCAGCCAGCGCCAGACCCTGCGCCTAGGGATTTCCGCGGAATATGCCATCTCGCCCATGTTCACCATCTTCGGGGGGGTCGACTACATCCCCGCTTCGTTCAACGATGGCAAATTGGTTTCCCCGGCCTTCGGCCCCCCTCAGACCGCCAGCGGCTTGAGCGAGGACATCATCAATCTCAGCGTGGGTCTGTCGGTGAAGTTCAACGACTTTCTCTACGGCTCCGTGTCCTACAACTACACGGATTCGACCTCGGACTTCATGTTTCAAGACTACACTCGCAACCGCATCACCATCGGCCTGCGTTGCGAATTCTAAGCGGTCCCAACCCGGCGCACCCAATCCCCACCCCGTTTCAAGACCTTATTTGATTGACCAAAACTCCCGCAATGTTCCTCATTGCGGGAGTTTTCTTTTGATTTGTGCCATTTCCTGATTACATTGGCCCCGGCCTTCCCACCCCATGTCCTCAAACTCTCCTCAACAAAGCGAATCGGTCCTCCACGCGTTCGATTACTGGCAGGTGATCAAGAACCGCTACGGCTTGATTCTGCTCACCCTGCTGCTGGTGTTCATGACCGCCTCCGTGATCACCTATGTGATGCCCAAACGCTACGAAAGTTACGCCAAAATCGAGGTCAAGCCGAGGGGTGCCCTGATGACCGTCTTCAAGGACATGGCTGACACCAGCGGTTATGGCCACTCGACGCCGAACTTTTTCAACACGGAGTTTGAGAAAATCAAGAGCCGCAAATCTCTGATGAAGGTGATCGATAATCTGGACCTTGCCAACGACTGGGGCTTGGATCGCGAAATCGTCCTTGGCATTCTTAACGGCATCGTCAGGACCGACAACATTCGCGGAACGGATTTGATCACCATCACGGTGCGTCATTCGGATAAGGATGAGGCCCGGGCGATTGCCGCCGAAGTGGCCAACGCCTACAAGGAATACCGCAGCGAGATTGAGACCAAGGAGGGCGATATGGCGCTTCTGGAACTCAAGAAAGCCGTGCGGGCCCAGGAAGACATCGTCGAGGAGCGCCGCAAGGTGCTGGCCAACATTGTGCGTCAAAAGGGCATCATCTATTACGGGCCGGATTCCTACTATCGGAACATGGGCGCGGAGGATGATAACGGGGCGAAGCACGCGCTTGAAACCTTCGATCAATTGGAAACCGAGAAGATGCAGTTGGAAAGCATGATCCAGAGCCTGTTGAAATACAGCAGCGACCAACTCATGGTGTATGCGTCCGGCCTGCAACTCCCCGACAACGTGGTGCAAACGCTCTATCCCAAGTATCTCGAACAGAAGACCCAGTTCGAAGGCATGAAGCGCCAGGGTCTGGGTCCGCAACATCCCACGATGCTCGCAACCGCGCAGATTCTTGAATCCATGAAGAAACAACTCGATGAGGGGGTCGTTTCGCTGCGTGACACCCTGCAGGCCAAACTCGAACTCGCGGAAGCCCGCTTCAAGCGTGCCCAGTCCAGCAAGAACGAGAAACGCGGCGAAGCCATCAAACGCGGCCTCGACGCCCAGGACTATGTGGATGCCAAGCGGGAGTTCGAGTCCGAACAGGAAATGTTGCAACAAATGAAGCTCAAATTGATCGGTGAGGAGATTTCCAAGAAAATGCCCGATGAATCCATCATTGTCCATGATGATCCGGTCAGTTCACAAAACCCGGTCAGCCCCAATGTGACCCTCAATCTGATGCTCGGTGCGGTTATCGGCCTGATCTTCGGCCTGGGCATTGCCTTTTTCCTCGAGTATCTCGACACGTCGGTGAAGACCCTTGAAGATGTCGAGCGCTACTTGCAGGTGCCGGTGCTCGCGGTGATTCCCAAAGACATCGGGATCCTCCACAAACAAAGCGGCATGAGTCCGGATGCCGAGGCCTATCGGATTTTGCGCACCAACATCGAGTTCAACCGCAAGAACCCCGAGGACAATGCCATCACCGTCGTGTCCGGAGGCGCCGGCGAAGGCAAATCAACCACCCTTGTCAACCTGGCCTATGTCTGTGCCCAGGGCGGCTACACGACGCTGATGATCGATGCCGACTTGCGCCGTCCGCGCTTGCATACCTTCTTTGACATCAGCAATTCCGTCGGGCTCACCAATTACCTGACGACGGAACTGATGCTGGAGGACGTGATTCTCCAGACGCCGGTGGACAACCTCTACTTCATGCCGTCCGGGATTCTGCCGGCGGACGCCGCCGGCATCTTGAACTCGCGCCGGATGTCGGAACTCATTCAGGACGTCAAACAACGCTTCGATCTGGTGCTGGTTGACAGCCCGCCGATCCTCGGGGTGAGCGACGCCGCCGTGCTTGCCAGTGAAGTGGACCTCACGATCATTGTCGTGCAACATCGCAAACTGCCCAGAAACATGCTGTTGCGGGTGAAACAGGCGGTCGAAAACGTCGGCGGCAACGTGCTTGGCGTCGTCCTTAACAACGTCGATGTTCGCAGTGACAGCCAATATCAATACTACACGAGTTATTACACGTACTACGCGCCGGCGGAGTCCCAGGCCGCAACTCCCGGTCCGAGTGCCTCCTCCAAGCCGCAGGGTTCCGCCAAGGCCCAAACCGCCGCCCGCGGGGACGACAGCGAACTGTATTGACCCATTCCAACCCCGTGACATCCTGCCCCATGAATCTCAAAGCGCTTATCCTCGGAAGCCTGGCTTCGTTGATGCTTGCCATCACCGTTTTCGGCCAGACGCAAATCAAGCCGGGACGTGCGATTACCATCACCATCCTGGGAGTGCCCGCCGAGGAAAAGGCCCGGTTTGACGGCACCTATCCGGTGTCGGAGAGTGGCATGATCAACATGCCGCACATCGGGCAGGTCAAGGCTGCCGGGCTGAGGGCGGATGAACTCTCAAGGGTCCTCCAGGCCAACTATAAGAGCCGCGAGATTTACACCAATCCGACCATTCAGGTGCTGAGTTCAAGCGCCGACACGCTGGACAAGCAGGTTGTTCACGTCGGTGGCCAAGTGCGTCGTACCGGACCGGCTGAATTCACCCAAGGGCTCACCCTTTATCAGGCCATTCAGGCCGCGGGGGGGGCCACCGAATTTGGCAGCATGAAACGTGTCAAACTTTTCCGCAATGGCAAGCAGCGCCAATACGACCTCACCGAGGCGCAGTCCATGTCGGTGCCACTGGAACCGAATGACACGATCGAGGTGCCTCAAAAGAATTGGTGGGGAGGCTAATGCCCGGTGATGTTCCCGCATGCCAGCCAGCCGGAGTGGAAACAGAGGAGGTCATGAGTCCGAATTCGCCATACCATCGCCTGCTGCTTGCCGTCATGGCAACGCTGGCCTGCACGGTTTGCACGCAGGGCTTTGAGCTGCCTGCCGTTGTCATGGAGGGCCTGAAGGTGGAGGATTTCGCGGCGCGGGAGCGGGCGGAGGCGGAGTTGTTGGCATGGACGCGCCAGCGCCCGGACGCCTCGATGGAAGCGCTCTATCAACAATCCAGGACCGCGAAGGATCCTGAGCTGCGCGAGCGCTGTCTTTCGGTGCTGCGGGAACTCGTGACGGATGAATATCTCCGCAACGGCGTCGGGTTCATGGGCATTCGCATGAATCCAAACACCGAAGGCGTCAATGTGGTCGGCGAAGCCCAACCACGCTTCGCCATCCGGGTGATCCAGGTGGAACCCGACACGCCCGCCCAAAAGGCCGGCCTGCTCGGCGGCGATTTGCTGCTCGGCGTGGACGATGCGGTCTGGCATCAGGATGACACCTCCGCCGTGATCAGCGAGAAAATCAAATCCCTGAAGGCGGGCACCCGGGTGACGGTCAAGTTGTTCAGGGACGGCAAGGTCGTGGGCGTGCCGGTGGTGCTGGCACGCCGCCCGGCAGCCGCCGATCTCCTGCAATTCCAATTCGGAATCGGAGGAATGCAAATCAGCCCCGATGCGGTGGCCGCCGCCGACCGCGCGGCCAAGGAGGAGTATTTCCGCCGTTGGCTCGCCGCACGCAAAGCCAAGGACTAACAATCCGCCCTGCCGGGCGTGGGGTCTCGACTTCGCGGGTGATCTCCACCACCGAACGCGCCGCCACGCAGCAGAGCGCTTCGGCCTCGAAGGTTTTAAGCATCGACAAAGCGGAAAATTGTGCGAGCTTCCTGTGACATCCTGAACTTCCCCGCACCCCTCCATGATTAGCACCCCGTTTCGTAGAGCGGCCACAGCCGTCGCCGTGGCTGCTGCCTCCTGCGTCGCTTGCGCTCAGCAAACCGATTTCAATGAAGTCGGCAAGCAAATGGCCATTACGCTGCAGAACAATCATTTCTCACGCTTGCCCTTTGACAATGCACTGAGTCAGCGCTTTCTGGATGGCTTTCTCCGTGAACTCGACTACCAGCGCCTCTATTTCACCCAGGCGGATGTGGATGGCTTCCGGGCGAAATACGGCAACGTGCTGCACACCATGTTGTTGGAAAAAAAGTGCATGGTGCCGGCCAACGAGATCTACAACACCTTTTTGAAGCGGGTGGAGGCCCGCGTGGCGCTCACCGACAAGCTCCTCAAGGAGTCCGCCTTTGATTTCACGGTGGATGAGGCGGTGGCCCGCACACGCAAGGAGGCCGCCTGGCCCAAGAATGAACGCCAAGCCGCCGAATTCTGGCGCTTGCAGGTCAGGGAAGCCGTCTTGAGTGAAACGCTCCGCCGCGAACTCCTGGCCAAGCTCGCCAAGGAACAGGGCAAGCCCGATCCCAACAAGGGCGACCGCGACCCCAAGGAAAAAATCGCCCTGCGCTACAAGCGATTTCTCAACAGCGTCAAGGACGTCGATGCGGAGGATATCGCCAAGTACTTTCTTAGCGCGGTGGCCACCACCTATGATCCGCATACCGATTACATGAGTGCCCGCGAGATGGCCAGGTTCAAGGACGGGATGAAGAACGAGCTGGTCGGCATCGGCGCGTTGCTGCAGGCCGAGGAAGACGGGGCAACCAAGATCATGGGCATTGTCGTTGGCGGACCGGCCGATCGCAAGGGCAACCTGAAACTCAATGACCGCGTCGTCGCGGTGGATTCACTCAACACCGGCAGGCCGGAAGACATGATCGACATCATGTTCACGAAAATCGACAAGGTCGTCGAATTGATCCGCGGCAAAGTCGGCTCGGCGGTCGCCTTGAAGGTGGAACCCGCCGGAGCCCCGCCCGGCGAGACCAAAATTTACGTGATCGAGCGCGACAAGGTGGAACTCAAGGATGAGCAAGCGTCCGGGCAAATCATTGATGTCAAATCGGAAAAAGGACCGACCCGACGGCTTGGCGTTATCGTCCTGCCGTCATTTTACGCGGATTTTGACGAAGGCAAAGTCCGCTGCTCGGTCGATGTCGAACGCATTCTCCTCCGCTTGATTGAGGAGAAAATCGACGGCTTGATTCTGGATCTGCGCAACAACGGCGGTGGCTCGCTCGATGAGGTCCGGCGCATGACCGGCTTTTTCATCGAGCGCGGGCCGGTCGTCCAGGTGAAGGACAACCGGGGCCGGGTTCAGGTCAAGGAGTCCGAGAACCGCAAACCCATCTACGAAGGTCCGATGATCATCATGACAGACAAGAGCAGTGCCTCAGCCAGCGAAATTCTGGCCGGAGCGCTACAGGATTTCAATCGCGTCATTGTCGTCGGCGAGTCGTCCACCTTCGGCAAGGGAACCGTCCAGCAACCGATGCCGATCGCCGAGATGATGCCGTTTTTCGCCGCCCGGGATCGCGCCGGCTTTCTGAAACTCACGATTCAAAAATTCTATCGGCCTTCCGGTTCCTCGACGCAGATGGACGGCGTGGTGCCCCAGATTGTGCTGCCGAGTCTGATGGATGGCCTGGAAATCGGTGAGTCGTTCCTGGACAACGCGATGCCCCATGATCGAATCAATCCGGCGCCGGGATTCAAACCGCTGGACGAGAGCGCCCTGTTCATCCCCCGCCTCAAGGCGACGAGCCAGGAGCGGGTCAACGCCTCAAAGGACTTTGCCTATATCATCGAGGATGTGATGAAGAATAAGGTGCGCGTCAAGGAGAACAAGGTCTCCCTCAACAAAGCCGCGCGCGAACGCGAGCTCGCCGAGGCCGAAACGCTCCGGCGCGAACGCAACATCGAGCGCCGCGCGCGCTATGCCGCCATGACCGCTGAAGACAAGAAATCCTTCCGCTTCCAAAAACTCACCCTCGATGATATCGACAAGGGAGCCGACATTCACGAATACGATCCGTCAGCGGACAACGCCGATTTCATGCGCCGCGCCAAAGATGAAACAGCGGACCTTGACGATTCTCCCAAATGGCCCTCCGGCCTCGATCCCGTGAAGCGCGAGTCGATCCTGCTTCTGAAGGGACTCGCTGATCTAACGGAAAACGCGCGTCTGGCGGGAGCACCCAGGAACCCCCCTGCGGAAAACTGATGGCGGAGATCGCTGCCAGCCTTGTGGCCGTCCGCGAGCGCATCGACGCCGCGTGTGGTCGGGTGGGTCGCGCAGCGGCATCGGTGGAACTCATCGCCGTGTCAAAAACCGTGCCGGCCGAGGTCATCCGCGAAGCCGTTGCAGCAGGTCAAGCGCTCTTTGGTGAAAGCCGCCAGCAGGAGGCCGCTCTGAAAATCGACGCCCTGCCAAGCTCCCTGCGCTGGCATTTCATCGGCCGCGTCCAGCACAACAAAGTCCGCAAACTGCTGCCGGCGTTTGCAGCCATTCACGCCGTCGATTCACTGCGCCTCGCCGCCTATATCGATGAACTTGCCGCCGAACTCGGGCTTTTCCCCAAGATCTTTCTGCAAGTGAATGTCGCTGCGGAAGCCTCCAAAGGCGGCTTCGATCCGGCCCTATTGCGCTCCGAGATGGACCCTCTCCTGCGCCTGCAACGCATCGAAATCCTCGGTCTCATGACCATTCCCCCCGCCGGTCCGGACGCGGAATCCGCCCGTCCCTGGTTTGTTAGGCTGAGGGATTTGCGCGACTCCCTCGAACACGAGTTCGGCGTCGGCCTGCCGGCCCTGAGCATGGGCATGAGTGAGGATTACGAGGTGGCCATCGAGGAAGGGGCCACCCATGTTCGCGTCGGCTCGGCCATCTTCGGCGACCGCCACTCGCGGGTGCCCGGCGAACTCGGTTAGCGGATAGACACAAGACTTGAAGACCCAAGACGCAAGATAAGAATCATCTGTCTTCTCCTCTTTCCCGATAACTGATAACTAATAACCGTCGCCCATGACCAATATCCCGCCGCCCCAGTCCCTCGCTCACGCCACCGTCATCGGCAACGAACTCGCCCTGGCCTTCTCCGATGGTACCGAACTCTTTCTGGAGTTGCCGCTGCTGCGCCGCGCCTGTCCCTGTGCCGCTTGCCAGGGCGAACCGGATGCCCTGGGCCGCGTCAACCGGCCCGTTGTCGAGCATGGCCCCAAGGCCTTTGATTTGCTGAAATTCGAGGTTGTCGGCGGCTATGGCTTGCAATTGCATTGGGCCGACGGCCATGCGTACGGCATCTACAGTTATCCCTATCTAATCCGCCTCGCCGGTTTCTAGCGGTGCGCGAGGTGCGCGGCCGCTCCCACCCTTCGCGGTCATGCACGCTGCTTGGGCAACGTTTAATGTGCAGGCACCGGCGGATATTGAAAGGAAGTTGTAATGAAATTGAGGTGCTTACGCTGGTTGTCCAGCCATGGCTTGTTAGCCTTCTTCCTATTTTGGGACCTCGTAAAATGGCTTGCTCTTGTCACAATGGTTAAATTCAGAAACGATCTTGCTCATCCATTCCCGATTCTCGGGAGATGCAGTAAACGTCAGTTCTGTCTTAAGGAGCTTCACTGGAAGGACACGGCGAAGACATTCTAGGCTCGCCCTCAAAATCTTTTCGCGGGAGTACCCACCCGCTGCGACAAACTTGTCTGCTGCCATAACGAGATTGGGCACTGCTGCCTCAATGTCCTGGCACCCAAAATGGATGTGACTTGCGGAAGCCAAATTGATATCATACTTCGCTTGATCTGAATTGGTTGGAGGAATGTTCTTGGCAGAGATAAGACCAATCGCGGTAGGTTGTCCCGAATGGGAGTACCAGTCGTGACAGGTCACTTCCACGATAAAGATCTCACCCGCGCCGAGTCCGTCGAATGGTTGGAATGTCTTTGTGAGACATGATTCTCCGGCGAAGGCGTTCATTACCATCCATAGACAGGTGCTAGCGGCAATTACGGATTTCATTGGTGATAATTCTTTGGGCTAACATTGTTGCTCAACGACGTGTGGCATTAACATTGTTACACCCCGCACGTCGCTGAACAAGGGGTTCATGCAACCCGGAAGGGCGCTTCTCTGCGCAAACAGGGCATGGGCAAGTTCTAACTCGCTCTGATGACCGGTCAAGCAACAATTGCGGCATTCCGGACATATTCGGTATTGAGGGGAGTCGGGGGGGATTTCAGGCCAAGTCGAGCGGGCTCGGGCCGGCGGCACCCGGACGTTGCATGACGTGAAGGTAAGTCATGGTCGTTTCTGCGTTGTTGTGGCCCATGAGGTCCTGAACTGTGCGGATGTCGGTGCCGCCAAAGACAGAAGACTCGAAGACCCAGGACGCAAGAAAAGAAGGGGGATGCGATACTCGGGTCGCGGCGGCATCTTGTCTTGGGTCTTGTGTCTTGCCGTCTTGAGTCTTGACTCGCAGGCTGAAGCCGGCGCTCAGTAATTGCCTATGGCGCCGCGGCGGCCGGCCTGGGCGTCACATGATACACGGCGAGCTTGCGGATCAACGGTTGGGCCAGGGACGCGGTCACGCGCAGGCGGACCTACGAGACCTCGGTATCGGCGAATTGAGCGATATGTTTGTGTCCGATGCAAGAGCCTTTGGCCAGTTCCTTCCACGCGCCGCCCGCCAGGCCATCGACGACATAGTCCCGAACCCGCTCACCCTCGGCGATCTGTTCCATCAGGATCACATGATTGATGAGGGTTGGCTTATCCAGCTTCAACACCACCGCGTCGCCCTGGCCGGAGGTTTCGGCGAGGCTCTTGCCGAAGCGCCGCTGGATCTCGCCGCCGAACTCGCGGAGGCGCTGGATCTGCCCCGCGGAAATCAAACCCTCCGGTCCCGGCGCGGTGCTGATGAGAAGGTTGCAGTTGTTGCCCACCGACGCATAATAGATCTTGATGAGTTCGTCGAAGCCGCGGATCCGGCCGTCGGATCCGGGAGCCCACATCCACTCGCCCGAAAGCAGATTCACGTCGGCTTCGCCCGGGATGTAGTCTTTGCCGTTAGGGTCGCCGCCGCTCTGATCGCAGCGGGCGAAGTCCGCCGTGGCCCAACACGGATAGTTGACGCAACCGGACTCATTGCCAACGCAGCGGACCTGCTGCCCGGAGCGATGGGATGCGCCCATGAGCATCGCCTTGGGCTGAAGCTTCAGGGCCAGTGGCATCACGTCAAAGCCGGCCACCTTCGGATCAGGCAAGCCGCCGTCAAACCAAATCTCTGCCAGCGGGCCATAATTGCCCCAGAGTTCCGCCGCCTGCTTGAGTTTGGCATTGGCGTAGTCGCTCTGGCGCTTGGGATCGCCACCGCCACCGCGGTTCACCAACCCCGGATGATCCACCTCCCACCAGCCGTTGACTTTCATGTGACAATACAGCCCCGGCAGAATCGCGGCCTTGCGACACGAGTCCACATACTCCTTCACGACGTCGCACTTGCCTTCCTGGTAGGGGGACTGCTTCATGCCAAAGGGATAGGCGTCGCTCTGCCATAGCATGAAGCCGGTGCCATGGGTCGCCGTTAGCACGCAGTATTTCGCGCCGAAGGCCTTGGCGGCCTCCATCCATTGGTCGGTGTTGAGCTTGGTCGGATTGAACACATCCGGTTTGGGTTTGTGTTCGTAGTCGCGGTGATTCCATGCCACGTCCCAATGAATGAACATGCCCACCTCCAGATCCTGCCACGCCACCTGCTGGGGCGTGGGCTTGACCAGGGG
>Ga0073936_10004091_pt1 | contig 20432 bp, 22 predicted proteins | sample AliMusrvi5mmetaG_FD_87041 | JGI IMG/M metagenome (GOLD analysis project Ga0073936, IMG submission 87041) | Freshwater lake bacterial and archeal communities from Alinen Mustajarvi, Finland, to study Microbial Dark Matter (Phase II) - Alinen... | ecosystem: Environmental > Aquatic > Freshwater >... | reverse complement strand
TAATTGGAACAGGCGGCATGACCGGCGCCCAGAACATGCCCGTCTGCGTCCGCGAGCACAACGCGCGTTTTCGATCCACCGCTGTCAACACCGAGTAGTAGTTGCTGTGAAGTCATGATGCTGACATTTTAAGCTTTCTTTCTTGAACGCTGTAGAATTTACATGCTTTGCGCGCAAACGTAATCGCGCACAGTGATACATAGATTGAAGGAATAAAACAATGCGAACCCCATTTATAGCCGGAAACTGGAAGATGAATAAAACCGTCAGCGAGGCCGTGGTCCTGGTTGACGAACTCAAAGCCGCACTATCCGGCGTCCCCGCAAGTAGTGTCGACATCGCCGTATGCCCCGCCTTCGTGGCGCTCACCAGCGTCAAACCCGCTCTTGCTGGCAGCAGCATCAAGCTTGGCGCGCAGAACGCCTATTACGAGCCAAAGGGCGCGTACACTGGCGAAGTGTCCATCGGCATGCTCACCGGCATCGTCGACTACATCATCATCGGCCACTCCGAGCGCCGCCAGATCTTTGGCGAGACCGACGCGCTGGTCAACAAGAAAGTGCTGGCCGTCATCGCCGCGGGTCTGCTGCCGATCATGTGCATCGGCGAGACGCTCGCGGAAAACGAAGCCGGCCAGACCGAAGCCGTGCTCGAACGCCAGACGCGCGACGGCCTGGTCAACGTCAGCCCTGCCGACATCGCCAAAGTCACCATCGCCTACGAGCCCATCTGGGCCATCGGCACCGGTCGCGCCGCAACATCCGACGACGCGCAGAACCGCTGCGCCTTCGTGCGCGCGCAGGTGCGCCTGAAGTATGGCGACCTGGCCGACCAGGTGCGCATCCAGTACGGCGGCAGCGTTACCCCCGCTAACGCGAAGGAGTTGCTCGCCAAACCCGACATCGACGGCGCCCTCGTCGGCGGCGCCAGCCTGAAAGCAGGCGACTTTAGCGCGATCGTGAAAGCTGTAGCGGCACAGTAGATGCTGCCGAGCCTGCTCGCCTTCCTCGCTGCATTCGGTGCGTTGCTGGCGCTAGAGCGTTACGCGCATCGCATGCTGCAGGAAGTGGCGCTGCTGGTGACGGGTCATACCGAGTCCGCGATCTTTCTCTATTCCATCCCGCTCCTTCCCGGCGTGGCGCTGCACGAACTGAGCCACGCCGTGATGGCGCGACTGTTAGGCGTGCCGGTGCGCAGCCTTACCCTCACCCCGAAACGACAGAAGGGCGGGACGGTTCGCCTCGGTGCGGTCGAGGTGCTCAAGTCCGACAGTATCCGCGCCAGCTTGATCGGCGGCGCGCCGCTGCTGGTGGGCTTGATCGTGCTGGGGCTGATCGGCTGGCAGACATTCAACGGCGCGGGCGTGACCGGCGCGCTGGAGCGCGGCGACATCGCCGCGTTGGCGTCGCTACTGCTTGCGACCACACGCGCCACCGATGCGCTGCTATGGTTCTACATCATCTTCGCCGTCGCCAACAGCATGATGCCTTCGGCCTCCGACACGCAAGCCTGGCCGCCCGTGATCGGCCTGCTCGTAGTGATCGCCGTTGTCGCATTGCTACTCGGTGGCGCCGACCTGGTGCAGACGCTCAAGGCGCCTGTGACAATCACCCTGCGCTGGCTGGCGGCGTCACTCGCGATTACGGCGTTTGTCGACGTGCTCGTCATCGCCGCACTGTGGCTGCTCGCGCGCCTGATCGAACGGATCAGCAACCGGCGCATCACATACAAGAACTAGGACAACGTCCGCATGAACTTCTCCGACCTGCTCTCAATCGATACCCCGGGCGGCTGCGAAATGGTGAGCGGCGCGACCGCCTGCCTGCTGATCATTGGCGACGGCGCTGCTGCGCTCGCGGCGCAACTGGCCGCAGCCGGCAATCTCACCCGCGCGAGCGGGGCGGCGCGGGTGTTGTTCGGGCTGCCGGTGCGCACACTGCCCTATCCGATCCTTGTCAACAGCCTGATGACCGAGCGCAACACGCGCCTGGATCAGCTCTCGGTGTTTGGGTGGATCGAGGACAATGCCATCCTCGAACCACGCGCCGAAATCTTCGGGCTGACGCCGCTCGGCGACGACCCGGTGCTGTTCATCCGCGACATCGACCTCGACCGCCCGCCGGAGTGCTTCACCATGCCGAAACCGGGCCCGCAAGGCGCATGGTCGCGCGTCGCCGGCGTAATCATCGCGCGCGCCGATTACGCGGGTGTACCCGCGGGTGTACCGGTCACGCTCTCGCCAACAGAAGGCGCTCTGAATGCCCTTGAGGTGGTGCTGCCCGCGAGCGCCCAAGCGTTTGTGGCATCGTTACGTGGCGAGGCTGCTGCGGCTGTCACAGGCAGGGAGTTGCGCCAGATACTGCGCGCCCGTCGGCGTGGCGCCGACCCAGCGCTAATGATGGTGTGCGATGGCTGGCGTGTGCTGGCGCGCGCCGCGCGGTTCATCCTCGCCAACCCCAAGCCCGATCCGGCGGCGCCTGTGCTGCAACAGTTTCGGCTCGACGCCCTGCGCAAGTGGTAACCCATCGTCTATCATTCGTGGCATGAACCGCACAGATCGTCTACTCGCCATCGTGCTTGAGCTGCAACGCCATGGCAAACTGCGCGCCGAGGACCTGGCGGCCACATTTGAGGTCAACAAACGCACCATTTATCGCGACGTGGAAGCACTGTGTGAGTCTGGCGTGCCCGTCGTGTCGGTGACCGGGCAGGGCTACTCGCTGGTCGAAGGGTATTTTCTCCCGCCGCTGTCGTTCGACATCGACGAAGCCACAATGCTGTTACTCGGCGCCGATATCATGCAACAGCACTTCGACGCGCAATACGGCCGGGCCGCTCGTAGCGCTGGCGCGAAGATCGAAGGGGTATTGAAGGACAAGCTGCGCGAGGATGTGCGCGCAATCAAAGCGAGCTTGTGTTTCATCACTTCACAGACGACCAATCCGCAGGTGCAGATGCGCCTGCAACTATTGCGCGGTGCCATTCTGGAATGCCGGCGCGTGCGGTTTCGCTATTTCGCGCGTTATGCGGACGAAGCGAAAGGCAAACATGAGTGGCGCGAGGCCGACCCCTACCGACTCTCAAACGTGGCGCAGGTCTGGTACACGAGTGCGTTTGACCACAAACACGGCGAGGTGCGCGTCTTCCGGCTGGATCGCATGGAAGACCTGACGGTCAGTGATGTCGCGTTTACCCGACCGCCGTTCGACGCATTGAATGCATTGCAGAATAAAGGCAGCGACCAGCGCACGCTGGTTGTTAAGGCGCTCTTCAACAAAAGCGCCGCGCGCTGGGTGAAGGAATCACAGTCGTATTTCGCGGTGAGTGAACACAACACGGAAAATGGCTTGCTCGTTACGTTCACGATTCGGCACGAGGATGAACTGTTGCATTGGCTGCTGGGATGGGGACACAATGTGCGGGTGCTCGAACCGGCGAGTCTGCGAGACCGTCTGCGCATCGAGGCAGAGGCCGTCATGCAAAACAATACCTGACATTAGCAAAGAGCTACTGACATAGGGTTGTCACTCGTGTTCTCTATGATCAAGCCAGAATCGATTATTGGGTATATGGAGTATTTAGAAATGAAAAACGCGATTAACTGGTTTGAAATTCCGTCAACTGACTTTGCGCGCGCAACGGCGTTCTACAACACCATCCTGGATGTGACGCTGCGGGTTGAAGTGTTCGGCGGCATTCCCAACGCCGTCTTCAGTTCCAGCGCCAACGACCATAGTATTGTTGGGGGCGCTGTAGTGCACAACCCCTTCTTCAAACCCGCTGCCAATGGCGTGGTTCCTTATATCAACGCGACTGGTGTTCTGGACGCCGTGCTATCGCGTGTCGAAGGCGCGGGCGGTAAGGTGTTGATGCCAAAAACCGACATCGGCTTCGGTTCCATCGCCATCATCCTCGACAGCGAAGGCAACCGCGTCGGGCTGCATTCCTATTAGGCACAGTGCGACCGGCGACCACAGCAATGCTGTGGTCGCCGGTCGCACATGCGCATATTGCACTTTCGCCTTGATAGCGGCCACCGGAATCGGCACGTCCGTCTCGTGGCGACACAGATCTATGTTGACCGCCACTTCCATCGCCGATGGGCTATTGACCAATTCGGATTTGCTTCATCTCCTCGACTGCCTGCTCCTCCGTCAGTCCCTGCCGTTCCGCCTCCGGACCCAACGCCCGCACCGCTTGGTTACGAGTGTAGGTCGCGGCTTCCTTGCTGATTCGTTCAGTAGTGTTAATCCGCATGCAGCGGCGCCGGCGTCCACCCCTCTTTGGATATGCGATGGATATGACCCGCTCGAAGGCCGCGCGACGCTTGACGAACGTGTCGTAGTCCATTCTCGGAAGACAGAGGAACCACGAAATCCTCGCCACCTTTGCGGCGGCAACGGATTACCGTAGGTTCAAGCGGTCAAATGTGCCATGCAAGCACTACGAACACCTACTGGATGGCAGCTTCCCGCAGCCGTTCCACGTCGCGCATCGGCGGCAGGCCAAAGAGCCGTTTGTACTCCCGATTGAACTGCGAGGCATCGTTGTAACGCACCTTATAGGCGGCGCTTGCCGCGTCGAGGTGCTCGCCCAACATCAGCCGGCGGGCTTCCTGCAGCCGTTTCTGGAACTGCAAGGGGCTCATGGCGGTAATAACCCTGAAGTGCCGGTGAAAGCCCGATACGCTCATCCCGATCTCGCGCGCGTCATTAGGCCGATCGTCAACCTAATGGTGTTTGGCGAGTTCACCGAGACGATCCCAGGCTGGCGACATCCCACCAAAGGATGTTGCAACAAGCTGTACGATTGTTGGATCCAGAACCACTGTCTCGCTTCTTTTATATCTGCGAGGTTGGGTGGCGATCCACCTCTTCGCTTGAGTAGCCAGTGCCTGGAGGCGCGGATCATCGGGGGACCAGTCGAAGGCTGCATCATACGCGAGATAGATGGAACGGAATTCTGGATCATTGATTGCAGTGCGCTTGTCTTCGATCAAGATCGCCGCCTCCTCAGGTGAGATCGACTGAACGAGGATCCACAGATCGCGTTCCAACTGCACCGTGCGTTGACTCACACCGATCTCTCGCAGGTAGTCGAGGTAATCGGCAACCTCTATCGAGACGAACAGGCGATTACCGCTACTAAGCTGGGTGATCCGCTCGCGAATACGGCTCAGTTCCTCGAGTCGTTCCTGCAATTTGCGGTCGATCTCTGTAATCGACGCCGTGAACTGGCTGGGATTGGCTGCCAGCAGTTCCTTGACACGAGCGAGCGGTACACCTGCCTCGGCGAGCGTCTTGATCTTGACCAGGTCGATGGCGTGCCTGGCACTGTACCGCCGGTACCCTGATGGGTCGCGCGGCGGTTCTTCGAGCAATCCCCGACGGTGGTAATGGCGGACGGCCTTGATCGTCACACCCGCGTATTTTGCCAACTGACTGATGGTGATTCCGCGCATCGCACTCATTATCCCTATCCCTATTGCGGATCAAAACATTTCACGGTTATCGGATACAGCGGTGAACAACCACTGATCATTAGCGATTTGCAGGCTCAGGCTTGACCCAACTCGCGGCGATTGCCCGAGCTCCCGCCATGTACTGATCATGGGTAAAGGGTACTACACAGGGATTGTCTGCGATCGTTTGAACAACCGGCCAGCCATGTCGACTCCCACAACGGCGCCACGCTCGTCGCGGGTAAAGAAACCGCGATGCCCCTTCAAGCCGCCGCTAGTGATGATATAACCCTCCCCGTTGCCGGGCAGCAAGCCTATGCCAGACGGTGGGAGATCGGGGGGTGGTTCGGTAGACGCCGCCGCACGAATCTCCGGCTTGATCCCGCATGCGACGGTGAGCCCGGTCCCATCGCTGCCGATGGTGAGTGTCATCATGTCGTTTTCATAGATTCCAACGATCTCACGGGCCTGCACCTCGTTGTGGGGAAGCGGCTCCGGATCATAGTCGACCACCGCAAGGTAATGTTCGAGCGCCCACCGCACAACGGACTTGTTGAATGCCATGCCGATGTCTGGGCCGGCATTGGATACTGCGACTACAGCGAAGTTCCTCTCCGGCACAGTGAGGAGTTCGGCGAACTGGCCGTTGGCCGAACCGCCGTGCCCAACCGTGCGAACACCGCCCACTTCACGCAGGAACCAGCCGATGCCAATGGCGTCTCCCAGCGAGCTGCCCTGCAATGCAACTGATGGCTCCTTCATCCGACGCAACATCTCGGCAGGAAGAATACGCACCCCACTTTCCGCGCTGCCGTCACCGAGATGGAACCTGGCCCAGCGGATTTGGTTTTCTACGGAGGACACCAGCCCTGCGCCTGGATTGTCGCTGCGCCAGTGCCTCCACGGCCTCGCGATGTAGAGCTTTCCGTCCTCGCCCAGGTTGTGCCCTACGGTAAACCTCCGCGTCATGACATCATCGCGCGAGAAGAAGCTGTGCGACAGCCTCAGCGGTTCGAATAGGAGCGAAGCGATCGCCTCTTCATATGTCAGACCCGTGACCTTCTCTATAATCCGCCCAGCCAGATCGTACCCGGCCTGGCTGTAGGAAGCCCGGACGCCAGGCGGTGCAATCTGCTTCAACTCGGGCAGGGCCGCCACTTCCCGGGCCAGGGCGTCGTCCCCCTCACCGGTGTCGACGTTGACCCTCCAGTCCAGACCCGCGGTGTGGTTGAGCAGGTTCAGCACGGTGATCGCTGTCGCAGCCTGCTCGTCCACCAACGTAAGATCGGGGACATATCGGCGCACCGGCGCCTTCAACTCGATCAGCCCATTCGCAACCAGGCACATCAGCGCAGTGGCTGTATAGGTCTTGGTGACTGAACCAAGCACAAACAGTGTATCCCGATCGACGGGCAGCGGGTTGTCGATACTCGTCACTCCATAGCACGCGTAATTTTCACGGCCGTCTGCCCACACCCCGACGGCAACGCCAGGAATACCGCACTTTTGTGCGGTTGCCGTGATGAAATCTAGCAGCCGTTTATCTGGCATTTCATTCGGATTATGATCCATTCTTACATCTCTCCTTTTTTCGTCTGACGGTAAGGAGGTCGTAATGGGTTTCACATCGACTTTCTCCATCAGGCGGGTTCTCAGCGCTTATCGTAAAACCTTGACCGTGGGTCAATGTCAATACCCTCTTCGCAGTTTTTCGTGTCCTAATGAATATCGGAGGTTCGACAATACCGTCATGGACAAGAAACTTTCATACACGATGGATGCATGGCGGCTTCAGCGTAAACGCTCGGCATCCAGAGCGCTTTGGTGCCCGGCGCGGCGCCGCAGGGTATCAACAGGATCGCCCAGGTGAATACGGGCGTTGCCGCCAGCAACGTGGCTGCTGGCGGCGTGACTGGGTAGCACCGGGGTGGTTATAGTTCAGGGCGCAACGCGGTATAGCCTGTCATCGTCCCAGGGCACGGAGCGATTTTCGGCCCAGTCACTGGCCCGCCTGAGCCAGACCCTCATCGGGCTCTTGCCGCGGTTGGCAATTGCGTAGAAGGGAATGGCTGTCCATTGGCCGCCCTGCTCCGTTTCGCCGTGCACGACAGTGATGCCGCCCAATAAGTTGGGGCAGCTTTCAGTTGACAGGTGCGCGTGCGCGTGTGCGGGCAGGGTAACATCGGTCACGCCGCCGTTATCCAGCCCCTCCACGGCGTAAATGAACGGTCCAAGTTGGACGGCCACCTTACCGCGCGTGGCTTCCACGCTGGGGTGCGCTTCGATGAGCTGAACAGGCATGTGTAGATGCAGTTCGATCGTGTCGCCCGCATGCCATTCCCGCATCAGTCGCAGGTAGCCATCACGCACCTGCATCGCATGCATCGCATGTACAGGTTGCCCGTTTATGCTCGCCTGTGCCTGCGCACACCAGCCCGGCACGCGCACAGCCACCTCGAACGCACACGGTCCCGACAGGTCTAGCGTAAGGGTTACCTTGCCGTCCCAGGGGTAGGTGGTGCGCTGGGTGAGACGCACCGTCGTCCTGCATTGCAGGTTCAGCGTGGCGCGAGAGCCGATAAAGAGGTTCACGCACAGGCTGGATTCGTCGTGGGCGTAAATAAAACCGCCCAGCGCAGACAGGATTTTCAGCAGCATGGGCGGGCAGCAGGGGCAGCCGTGCCAGCCCCAACGCTCTCGACCCTCCGTCTCAAGCGGGTTCTCGTAGAAGTAGGCGTCGCCTTTGATCGACACACCGGTAAGCACCCCGTTGTACAGTGTGCGCTCCAGTTCATCTGCAAAGCAGCCGTTGGCAAAGGCCAGTGCCATGGTGTTGTGAAAGAAGCCCATGCCCACAGCGGCGCACGTCTCCAGGTAGGCGTCGTTGGGCAGGTAGTAGTCCGGCCCGAAACCTTCGTAAGCCTGGTTGGAGCCGACGCTGCCGGTGATGTGCATCTTGCGGTGCACGGCATTGTCCCATAGCTTCAGCGCCGCGTGGTAATAGTCGTCGCGCCCGTTGACAAGCGCCGCGCTCGCCAAACCCGTGTAGAGCAGCGCCGCGCGGACAGCATGCCCTTCAGCGCTATCCTGCTGCAAAAGCGGCAGGTGATCCTGCGCGTAGGCTGCGCCGCACGGCGCCATGCTGAGCGGCGCGCGGCCCTCATAATCGCCACGGTGCTCCAGCCAGAATTCAACCAAGCGCAGGTATTGCTCTGCATCCACGCCAAACCCCATCCGGTCGCGCAGGGCGGGCTGCTCGCGGAAGAGCAGGTAGAGTTTAATCAGCGCTTCCTCGGGCAGCGGGTGCTCCGGCACGATGTTCTTCTTCGGCGCCGGCCCCATCACGTCGGCCATGTGATTGGCGTATCGCGCGGCCACCTTGAGCAGCGCCATCTTGCCTGTGGCGCGGTAGTAGTGCACGGCTGCTTCAATCAGCGCACCGGCATTGTAGATGTCGTGCTGGTAGAGCTGGTTGCCGCCGTTTTGCCCGAAGCGGCAAGCGGGCATCTCCAGTTGTGTGTAGGTATTCAGATAGCCGTTGGGATCGGCTGCGGCAGCCGCAGTGATGCGCTCGATCATGCCATCCAGGCAGGCTTCGAGAGCGGCGTCACTGCGGTCAGCCACGCGCAGCATGTCGGCTGCCGCGCATATCGTCTCGTAGACCAGTCCATCGTGCCAGGGCGGGCCGGCGTGCCCGCCGGTCTGGTGATCGCGCACGCGGTCGAAGTTGGCCATCGCCCCGGCCTGCTCGAACTTATTCAACACGTCCGGCAGGGTCACTTCGCGCAACGTCTGGAGCCTGGGCGACCAGAATGCGTCATCGATCACAACGTCTTTGAGCGCAACAGGCTGGAGCGGGTGCGGGGTTAAAGTTGGGTTCATATTCAGCCAAGCATCCTCCGGCGGCGAGTGGATGGTCGAGCGATTGATAAAAAGGTTACTGTTTATTTCAAATGAGAAATGTACGCCTCGATCAGGAACAGATTCTTCTCCCCAAATCCCCGAACCACACTCAAAAGTTTATCCGTGAGGTTCTCTTCCTCAACCTGCTCATTCACAAACCAGGTGAGCATTTCAAAAGTGGCGTGGTCGCCCGCTTTCCAGGCCAGATCGCGAAGCGCATAGATCTTCGCGGTCGTTTCCTTTTCACGTTCAAAGGCTGCGAGAAATACTTCCTCGCCAGTGCTGAACTCACTCTTCTGTGCCTTGATCGTGGGGATGACCACCGTCCCTCTCGCGTCGCGGACATAATCAGTAAACTTGCGGGCGTGCTCTATCTCTCCATCGGCTTGTTTGCGGAAGAGCTTCGCCGCTCCATCCAGTCCCCGGTCGTCACAGTAGGCTGAAGCCTGCTCATAGAGCATATAGTTCTCGTACTCATGTCCAATCTGCGCGTTCAGCGCATTTAGAATTTCCTGATTCATTTTTACTCCTTCGTGTCGTGTTAGCATATCTCAACTATTAATCTTACATTGATATGGACGCCATCGCGAGTCAGACTGGTGACTTCACCGCCAGGATCGAGCGTGCGAAGTGATCGGCGCCACGCTTCTCAGGATGTTTTGACATACCGATCAATAATAGGAGGTCTACTATGCGCATTGGACTACAAATTCCCTCGTTCAAGTACCCCGGCGGTACGGCTGCCATCCGACCCAAACTGAAAGAAATCGTCACCACCGCAGAAGCAGCAGGTTTTTATAGCCTGTGGGTCATGGATCATTTCTATCAAATCAAGGGGATGTTCGGGGAAGCCTATACCGACCCGATGATGGAAAGTTACACCACGCTCGGATATATCGCCGGACTGACTGAAAAAGCCTATCTGGGCGTACTGGTCACGGGCGTCATTTATCGCTACCCCTCGGTTCTGATGAAGACGATCAGCACACTCGATATTCTTGCCGGCGGTCGTACCTACTTCGGCATTGGCGCAGCCTGGTACGAAGACGAAGCAATCGGCTATGGTATCCCCTATCCTTCAACGCCCGAGCGCTTCGAGCAACTGGAAGACAATCTGAAACTGGCGAAAGCGCTCTGGGCCAGTGATCAGACCTCCTTTGCAGGCAAGCATTTTTCTGCTCCTGCAATCACCAATAATCCCCGCCCGATCTCAAACCCGCATCCACGCATCATGATTGGCGGTACAGGCCCGAAGAAAACACTGCGAATGGTGGCTCAATATGCGGATGCCTGCAATATAGGTGATTGGGTCGGCACAGAGAGTATGCAAAAGGCAATAGATACACTCAAGGAACACTGTGAAGCCTTGGGACGTGATTACGACACTGTTGAGAAAACATCCCTCTGCACCGTGCATCTTTCCGGTGGTGATACTGTCGAGAGCGTCATACAGCGGGTCAAAGAACTCGCCAGGATGGGCTTCACACATGCAATATTCAACATGCAGGATGTGTGCGATATTAAACCGCTGGAAACCTTTGCTAAAGAAATCATCCCTGCAGTAGCCGAACTCTAAACAGCCTATGCCGTGCCATCGCTATTTTGGGCGAGTATACCCTTTCCTGTTAGCCACCGGTGAGATTATGGAGAAAATATGATTTTAGAAGAAAACTATACGCTATCGAATGGCGTAGAGATTCCGAAGCTAGGGCTTGGAACATGGTTGATAAGTAATGCAGATGTCGTCGAGGCAGTGTTAGCTGCTGTAAAAATCGGTTATCGACATATTGATACCGCTCAGGCATATGGCAATGAAAGCGGCGTGGGAGATGGTATTCGCGCAAGTGGCGTGAAAAAAGAAGATATGTTTGTGACGACAAAACTTGCCGCCGAAGTAAAGTCATATAAAGAAGCTGTGGCATCGATTGACCAATCTCTTAAAACAATGGGGCTTGATTATATTGACATGATGCTTATTCACAGCCCACAGCCATGGACAAAATATCATGGAGAAGATCGTTACTTTGAAGGAAACCGTGAAGCCTGGGTAGCACTTGAGGAAGCATATAAAGCCGGGAAACTTCGTGCTATTGGCCTTTCGAACTTCGCAAAGGTAGACATCGATAACATCCTTGAATCCAGCTCTGTGAAACCTATGGTAAATCAGATTCTGGCACATATCAGCAACACACCGAAAGAGCTGATTAAGTATTCTCAGGAAAAGGACATGCTTGTAGAAGCCTATTCACCAGTTGCGCACGGAGAACTATTAAAGAATGAAGAAGTGGCAAAAATTGCCGGGAAATATGGTGTTTCCGTTCCACAATTGTCTATTCGGTACGTTCTTCAGCTTAGCCTTCTACCATTGCCGAAAACTGCAAATCCAGAGCATATGAAAGACAACGCAGAAGTGGATTTTGTGATTGCAAAAGAAGATATGGAATTCTTAATAAATATGGAGCAGATTAAAGACTACGGAAGTGCCAGTATGTTTCCTGTATATGGAGGATAACTGACCTGAAATCAATATTGTTAAGGAACCGGTGACGGCGCCGATCATCGGCCCGCGCACCATGGAACAGTTCACCACCGCGCTAACCGCGCTCACGGTCAAGCTCTCGTCCGAGCAGGTGAAGCAACTTGACGCCATCTGGCCGGTCCCTGGTGGCGCGGCGCCTGAAGCGTATGCGTGGTAATGCATGAGCACACGCCCCAGGCGTGCCATCAACAAGATCAGGAGAGGTAGAGATGCAGAAGCGTAAACTTGGGAACAGCAACCTGGAAGTCTCGGCTCTCGGGCTCGGTTGCATGAGAATGAGCTTTGGCGACAGCCCGGTTGGCGACAAGCAGGAGATGATCACTTTTCTTCACGCGGCGGTTGAGCGCGGCATTACGTTCTTCGATACGGCTGAAGTCTATGGTCCATTCACCAACGAAGAACTGGTGGGTGAAGCGCTTGCCCCTTTTCGCGGGCAGGTAGTGATTGCCACCAAGTTCGGGTTCAAATTCGACCCCATCAAGGGACCGAGTCCCAGCGGCGGCCTGGACAGCCGGCCCGAGCGGATCAAGCAGGTTGCCGAGGCCTCGCTCAAACGGCTGCGGGTCGAATCCATCGATCTCTTCTATCAACACCGGATTGACCCGAATGTGCCCATTGAGGATGTGGCTGGCGCAGTCAAGGATCTGATTCAGGAAGGCAAGGTCAAGCACTTCGGGCTTTCCGAAGCCAATGCCGAAACCATCCGCCGCGCGCATGCGGTTCAACCCATCACCGCCTTGCAAAGCGAATATTCGATCTGGTGGCGAACCATTGAAGAAGCCATCCTGCCAACCTGCGAAGAACTCGGTATCGGTCTTGTTCCGTATAGCCCGCTGGGCCGGGGTTTCCTGACAGGCAAGATTGATGAGAATACGACCTACGACAGCTCCGATATCCGAAGCCGCAATCCCCGTTTCACGACCGAGGCGATCAAGGCAAACCGGGCGGTCATTGATCTGCTTGAGAGGATCGCAGCACAGCACGGAGCTACCCCGGCGCAGATTGCGCTGGCTTGGTTGCTGGCTCAAAAGCCCTGGATCGTGCCCATCCCGGGCTCGCGCAAGCTTGCGCGGCTTGAGGAGAACATCGGATCGGTTGCCGTCGAATTGACGTCCAATGATCTCAGTGAGATTGAAAGGGCCATGTCACAGATCACAGTGGTTGGCGACCGGTACTGATACCTGGGACATGGATGCGATTGTCGCGCTGGACACGAAGCGGAGCAGCTTCTTCGACCATCGTGATCCGAAGATGGTGAAAGCGTTGAGTGAGTCACGACTCAACACCTGAGGACGGTGTCAGGGCTGGGGCGGTTGGATTGCGCCGATCCGGCCTGGCAACGTCGTCTCCATCCTGCCGGACGAGAAGCATTGGGATGGCGCGCCGCGAGCATCATCAACCATATCGTGAGCACTGGGGCGCGATCCGTGCAACTGGCAATCCTTCCGCCCTGACGGTGAGTGTCAGCGCACCCGCCTGCATGGTGCTGCGCGCGATGGCCAGCATCCCCAGGGTGCAATCTTAAACGTCGAAATCGTAAATGGCGTCTGTTTTCGGCTTTTTAGCGCGGTTCGATTTTCTGCCCCCCATTTTATCGAGGGCTGACATATCCTTCGCTTTTAACCCGTACTCGCGCGCCTCAGCATGATTACGATCACGGTCCAGGTCTTGCGCGCTATCTGACACCTCCTGTGAGTCGGGCTGGCCATCCGGGAACGGGTAGAGGGCGTGCATGCGCTCGATGAGTGCCATCGCATCGTAGTCAGGGATCTCCACATTTTCGCCTTTCGACTCCAGCTTTTGCAAGATGCCTTGCCAGGTGTTAATCGTGGCATATGCTGCGGGGTAGTTCTTCAACACGGGCGCTTGATCATGGGTATTGTCCGGAATAGATTTGAGCCGCTTTTGCTCTGGTTCCATGTCGCCATTCCCACTATCCATTTGACCTTTCTTCCCGGTTGCCTGTTTAACTTTCTTACTAACCTTGCGCTGCTTAATTGACGGCCCCTTGGAGTCAGTCTCAGTCGGTCTGCGCCGCTTCGGAACCGCACTGGCGCTGTTTTCACTGAGCCACGGATAGGCCTTGTTGATGGAGTAGCGGTGTTGGCTGAGCATCACGGCCAGGCGCTCGGTCAGGTCGCCCGATACACCGGAGCCATGCATATCCCAGAACAACGCCTCCTTCTGTGGAAGGGTCAGCCTGTCCGCATCCACCTGCGCTATAAACCCTTTCTCGACTGCGCCGACAACGGCATCCGATACATCCGACTTGCTGGGCGTGCGCTGGGAAACCAGTACTACCTGGTCGTAATCGAAGTTGACCCACACCTGCTTCTCCAGTTTACCGTCCTTGGCACGATCAGACATATCAGTGTCATTGTGAATAGCAGTCAGGCTGCGCTCTGCTTTACCGCCGCGCTCAGAAGTGATATCGACCGTAGCCGCCGGCATCAGGTTCTGGACGACGGCGATTTGGCGAGCAACGTCCTGCAGCGTTGACAGACCCGCCTGATGTTGGTCAGCCTGCTCCTGTGCAAAGGACAACAGGGCTCGCAAGGTGTTGCGCTCACTGGTCAAACGAGCCCGAATCAATGGGCCAGTCGTGTCAATCCACACAGCGGTGGGCGGGCCGCCTTGCTCGCCGGGGTCTCTGAGCAGTGAGTTGCCCACATCGATGAGTGCAAGGAGCGCGTTTTGCGGCCGTTTCCCTCGGATCGCCGTCTTTACCTCATCTTCATGCACCACCCAGGCCGTGGTGTGTGCTCCCATATTGCTGAATGGCGACGGCGTGCGCCCGGCACTGTAGTTTGTGACTATCCCGTGAGCATTGATGACGACCTGGCCGGCGTATGCTTGACTGCCCTTCAGGTCGGCAGTCCTGAGCGCGACCCTCCGGGCAGAGTTGGCATAGGCATCCTGATCTTCAATTAGCTGATCCAGAATCGCTTGTTGCATGGTCTCAATATCTGGTCTTTTCAAGTTCCCAAGTTCTGAGGCGATCAATTTGGGTAAATGGCCCAGCACCACTTCAAGCGCATTGACAGATGCCGCCTTAACCTCGTGCTTTGCAGTGACCACTCCTCTGACGTGGTCCCAAAGCTGCGCGATGTACTCGGCTGCTTTGACCTTCGCCTGTGACACGCGCACACCTGTGTCCTCACCGGATTGGTCTCCCACGTTAAGCACAAGTGTGCCCAGGCGGTCCAAAAGGAAATGGGCGGTAGTGGAACGGCCCCAGACTTGGATCTGGTGCATGAGCGGGTTCAAATCAAGCGGAATCGCCTGGCTCACGCGGTCTGCCTCGTCGGCGAGTCCTTCCAATACATCCGGCCCGGTCACACCCTGCGCTTTCGCAGACAAGTGCACTTTCTCGTATTCTTTGGCCTGCCGCCAGGACTTGCGCCGCGCTTCTTCGCCGTCGCCAGGTTTCTTACTCGTAGCCAACGTGACGGCCTTTTTTGCCACGGCCGCAGCATCCAGTTTTGGAATCTGACCCTTGCCCTTGTTCTTCTCAATGAGGCTATTGATACTAGCCGTAACCCTGTCTGTGACCACCTGCTCGTCCTCCAGCAGAGACATTGCGTACGATTGCGGATAAGTTGAGCGCACCCTCGATCATGTGCTGTCCGATAAGCGTGCCCAGCGTGTCCACGGTGTTATTAAGCGGGATGTTTTGAGTGTTACCCGGGTTGATCGACGCCTCCAGACAACCGTTGAAATCGAGCAGGTCCCAGAGCGCTTTCTGCAGCTTAGCCGAGCGTTCAACGTCCGCGCCAAAGTCGTCAGGGTTGAAGCGCGTCACTTCGGCGAGTATGCCATGTGACACGCCTTCCGCCTTGCCGCCCGTGTCGCTTACATTGAGCGTGGCGCCTGGGAGATAGTTCCGCGCAGTCAGGTAGTGCCCGATGGCTTCCTGGAGCAGTGAGATTCGCCGGCCTTCGCCTATCGACGCGTCCAGAAGCGCCGCGTCCGCCTCACCCAGAGTGATATTCAAGTCCTGGATAGCTTTATCGTAGAGCACCGTCAAATCCGTTGCGTTATTCTTCCAGGCATGCGTCGGCAGTTGCGCCATGTCATCACCCAGGTGGCGCATCCCCTTAATGGCCTCCTTCAGTGTGCACCCGTGCAGTTCTGCCCGCACGCGGTCGGTGTGGACAACCCATGCTGTGCTATGCGCTCCCATCGTTGTGCCGAATGGGCTGGCAGTCCGACCCGCAAAATTGATGCCGCCCACGCGGGTTGTGTCCTCGTTGAACGTGGCCACCTGAACCGACATGGTTGATGGTTTGCGCTGGAGGTGCGCCGCGCGTGAAAGGCTGAGCGTCCCGCCCTGTTGCATCACGTGGGTCAACTCGTGCGCCAGCAAATGCTTGCCGCCGGCGCTTTGCGGGTTGTACTTGCCGCCCGCCATGTAGATGTGGTTGCTATAGGTGAAGGCCTGTGCGCCCAGCTTGCGGTTGAGCCGATCCGACTGCGCGCCAGTATGCACGCGCACGCTGCTGAAGTCAGTCCCGAATTTCGGCTCCATCTCAGAGCGCAGCCTGGGAGGCAACGGATCACCGCTGTTTCTGCCCGCCAGAAGTTGCTGTTCGACATCGCTGCTTCCTCGCAGGCCGATCTCGTCCCCGCGGCGCTGCACTAGCGGGGAAATCGCAGGGGAACGCTGGGCGGTTAGCTTGGCCTGGATCGCCCTTTGCCGTCCCGCCAGCAACTGGCCAACGGCGCGGTTTCCGATGGAGCGCTGCAGATGCAGCACTTTTCGAGCGTCCAATGGAACAGAACCGCTCAGTATCTGTTGGGCATTAACGGCGGGATTGTTTAGTGGTGCAGGCTTCTCACGTTGCGCGGTCTCTGGCTTACTGGAGCTTTTAACCGACGACCGAATGTCACGTCCTGAATCTTTTGCAGCCATTACATCCTATATCGAATACACGAACAGCCAGTTTGAAAACAAACAACTCCTCCTCATTATCAATCATTAACTCGACCAGGTTCGGCAGCCCGTCGTAATCGGCGACGTGTGCGACAGCGGCGACGCCATAGGCGCCTGCCATGTTGGCATCGATCGCCGACAACTGTTGCTGACAAGTGAGGTTTACTGCGATAATGCGGGTCACATATGTCAAGAGCAGCGTTGGTCAATACCACGGGGCTATCGGATCGGTGGGTGAAAACTCGCCTGATCTGTCCAGACGCCATCGAAGCGACTGTGGCCGAGAGCGGATTTGACTTCGGGCTACAAGATGTCGATCAGGTTGTGCATCCAGGTAAACGCACCCAGGGTGACTCGCTGCAGTTTGAGTGCGAGTTGAGGATCAAGCTTGATGGGGCGAAGAAGACCATCCACTTCTACGGGGCGTTTGTCCATGGTCCTTCCGCAGACCGGTTTCTATATTTGAGTTGGAAGCGTCAAAACCCGACGGATAGCTTGTGGATCCAGCGATTGAAGATCCCGTTATCCGGGATCTCTTGGGAGCAGGCGAGTGGTCTGAAAGAAGGGCAGGTTTTGCAGGGCAGGATCAGCAAAGATCGCAAAGGGGCTCGGGCAACGGTCGATTGGGCTGTTCAATAGTGTTAATCCGCGTGCAGCGGCACTGGCGTCCACCCCCGTTTGGGATATGCAATAGATTTAACCTGTTCAAAAGCCGCGCGACGCTTGACGAACGTGTCGTAATCCATCACGTTGGCCGGGTGTCGCGCGCTCTGCACCATGAAGTCGGCCTCGGGCGGGTAGCACGCCATCTGAAACTGCTCTAACTGCGCCTCATCTTCTTCGCCCGCCGGCCACAGCCCCACGTTGTTCGGCACATCCGCGCCCTGGTAGCGCAAGTCAACACTCCAGCGAATGCCGTCGGAATAGTTCGGTGTCGAGCAATGCGGTGTCAGGTTCGTCATGAACACGGCGCCACCGAGAGGCACTGCCGCGACCACTGGCTGCGCCGGTGTGGGCGGCAGTTCGGTGTCTTCGATCACAAGGAACCCGGCATTCCCGCCGGTGTGATGGGTGACCAATCCCTGGCGATGCGCGCGCGGCAGGATCTGCATGCAGCCATTGTGTTCGGTCGCGTCAACCAGTGGAATCCACACGGTCAGGATCATCTGGGTGTCGCACAACTGCATGAAGTAGCCGGAATCCTGGTGCCAAGGCACCACACCGCGTCCGATGCCGGGGACCTTGGGGCGCACGCGATAGACCGACGACCCGATGATCTCAGGGGACCCAACCAGCGACTCGACGACCGCCAGCAGTTTGGGGTACGTGATCATGCGGAACATTTCGATGCCGTGGTGCCCGCCACCCGCCGGGCCTTCGAGTTCTGCGATGACAGCCTCGCCATTCTCCTTGGAATCGCGGTAAATGCGCGTCAGACGGCGCTCGAACGACTCGTCGGGGTACGACTCTGTAAGGCAACCTTCAGCCTGCATCGCGGCCAGTTTGCGGTCAATGCGAGCCTCGAACTCACGGCGCAACGGCTGCAAGTCATCGGGGGCAAACACATCGTCGAGAATAAGGTAGCCCTCATCGGTGAAAAGGTCAATCTGTTCCTGCGTCAAACGTCCCATCGCGCGATCCTCCAATACAACATGTGAGAAGGGATATTATCGCGCAGTGTGAAAAGCAGTCTGAACCATGATTTAACGGATTAGCAGTTCCGGGCGTTGCTGGCTCCACGACGCCAGTTTCAACAGTTCCTCGGTCAGGCCGTTGAGGTAGCTCAACACGCCGGTATCGGTCATCAGCAGCTTTGGCGCTTTGACCAGCCGGCTGCTTAAGTTACCCGACCAGGGCTGGATCAGTTGAATAGCGTGGTCACATAGGCTTCAAACCAGTTACGCAGACGCTCACGCAGAACGAGTGACCACTTCGGGATACCCACCCAGCAAGGCGTGATGCCGCGTTGCAGGTCTTCGAATCGGACCGTGTATTTTCCGTGATTCGCGCAGATGTCAGACTTGTCGGACAAGTCTGACATCTATCCGCCTCGCTTACCTGCATACCACCATTAATTCAATTCCCAGCAGTTTCGCCAGCTTCTCGATCTTGCCCACGTGATGTCCCACGCCCAGCGCAAAGTGATGGGTGGAACCCGTCTCGGTCCAGGCCTGGCCGAACTGATCCGGGCGCAGATTGCCGAAGCGCACGCGGGTATTGGTGTTGCCGACCTGCAGGATCGGCCCGGGAACCGACTCGCCCTGCGCGGCCACGAACTTGAAGCGCCCTTCGCGCGTCTGGGTCAATCCCAGCATCGTGACCGGGCCGTTCTTCACGTTGAACTCCACTGAGACCCCGCGCCCGGATTTGCCATGGAACAGTTTCATGCCCCTCAGGATGGGCTGCTTGTCGCCAATGCCGATGTGTCCCGGCCCGTCGTGACCGGCAATCACAAAACCGCCGTCGAAGTCAAGCAGGTACAACTCGCAGAAGGAGCCGCCGGCGTCGAAGTGTTCCTGGATGAACATGGCCACGCACGTTTTCAGGTCGGCTTCGCCCGCGCAGGGGATGCCACGCGCCGTCACCAGCGAATTGCCCAGGATCATAGCGGCGGCGATGCGCTCGTACTCGTTGTTGTTCCAGCCGCGATAGTAGTAAGCCAGGCCGTCCAGCGCAAAGTCAGAGACCAGTCGATCCTCGGCCACGGCCACCTTGCACGCAAAGCGCAGTTCGTCGGGCGACACCTGCTCGGTGATTGCATCGTAGCCCGGCGGGGGCATCAGGAACATCTGGCGGGTCTCGGCTACCTTGGCGTCGATCTCGGCCTCGCTGACCTGGTGGACGCGGTCGGCTAGATCACACATCTCCAGGATTTCGATATGGGCGCCGAAGTCGCCCTGGTGCATGGTGAAGTCGCTGTACATGTCCAGCATGCCGGGGTAGCAATGACCGAGGTAGCCCAACCGGCTGTTGCGCAGCGCGCGTTTTGTGGCGGCGGCCTCGATCCACTCCTTGACCGCTGTCCACACTTCATCCTGAAAATCGCCGCCCACCACGCAGTTGAATGGCAGACCACAGCGTTGGAAAGCGCACGACACTTCCGGCGCGGTCATGGCTGCGCCGATCAGCGTCATATCCTCGGTGCCAACGCGGTCATAGTCGACGGTGCGCACGTACTGCAACGCCAGCGTCAGGTAGGGTGCGATGTTGCGTTGCGCAATCGGGACCAGCACGTGCGAAGCGGTATAGGTCATGATCTCGCCGATGATCAGGTCGACGCCGGCGCGCGCAAATTGATCGCCCACTTCCACGCTGCGCTCGGGGCGGTCGACCAGCCCGCCGCGGATCACCTCGCAGCCCATCGCCTCCAGTTTGGCGACGTGACGATCCATCATGGCCATCACCGCCGGTTTCAGGTTGGGGAACTGTGGCCAATAGGCAGCCAGCCCGCTGCCGAAATAACCGATTCTGGGTTTGGGTCGTTTGATTCTTTCCATGTGAGTCTCCTTGCCCTTACTTTACGCTAAAAACGACATTTGGTTTACATGAGACGTCAGTACTTCTTCTATAAATATCTCTTATCTTCCTTCGCGGTC